>JGI24891J29808_1000284_pt1 | contig 44184 bp, 69 predicted proteins | sample FreactcultuFSWF8_FD_29808 | JGI IMG/M metagenome (IMG submission 29808) | reverse complement strand
ACTCGCACTTGGTTTTCGTGCTTAATTGGCGTAAATTCTTGCTTAAAACTTATAAACCACTCATCAGCCACTCGCCTTATTACACAATTTTTTATTTGTATTCCTTCAGGCAACTTCTCAGAACATTTTACCCAGCCGATTTTTGGAAGCTTAACGCGCGTTCCGTTGACTTGAAAAAATAGAATTCCGTCACGCTCCAAGTAAAAACTGTCGCGCACAAACTTCTTTTTTTTCTGTGGCAAACCTTGCAGTTTGCCAGTCTTGTTTTCGCCATTTTTTCGCAATGAAAAAAATCGTTTTAACGCCACATCAAAGTTGAGAATCGCTTTCTGGGTGCAGCATTTACTCACCTCGTTCAACCACAAATGCTTCGATTTTTCCAGTCGCACAAACATCTTATTCAGGTCATACCCACTCACTCTTTCACCCGCCTCCAAGTATACTTTTTGCTGAATTTCAATCGCCCAATTATACGCATATCTCGCGCAACCAGCATGCCGATTAAACATCGTCCGCTGCTTATTCGTAGCCTCAATCCGTATTTTACATGAACGAAATTCCTGCACTATTTCTGCTGTTTTTGCCGCTTTATAAAACTACTCTTTTTCAGCCAAAATATACTCAAATACACAACATTAAATATATTTAGTTAACTTTTTTGCAACAGTTGACAACCCTGTTTCATAAGTAGATTCCTTATCATTTTTTTCATCACCTTTTCTACGGAGCACAATGATGTCAGTACCCACATTGGTGTTAGGGAACACTCCATTAGGTAGCCTGTATGCATCAATTAAATCGGCTTTCTTGGCAAGCTTTTCCTTGAATTCGTTGTACTTTTTATTGTTACTCATGAATGTGTTAGGAATAATCATTATCAAAAGTCCGCCTTTTTTCAGCACATCCACGCCACGCATGATAAAGTACATTTCAAATGTATCGGCCCCTGTTGCATCTTTTTCTCCAAGAGGAGCGTACTCGCTCACGTAAGGACGGTATGGCGGGTTGGTAATCACCAAATCGAACTTTTCTCTCAGCCCAGCCAGACCTATGTGCCTGCGACCAGTAAAGAACATAGACTCAAAGCTTGCATGGTGGATATCGTACTGCGGATACAGTACCTTACAGATAGTTACGGCAACCTCATCAATGTCATAACCAACCACGTTTACTGGGATGTCTTTAGGAATGTTTGCAAAGAACCTACCTACCCCTACGCATGGCTCAAGGATATTAGCCCCGTTGAATTTAAACCCGTGCTTAAGCGCAAGGCCCCACATCTTAGACACTATGTCCGCTGGAGTGAAGAACTGGTCAAGAAGGCCTGTGCCGCGCTCGCCCTGCTTAGCCAAAGAGCCAGAACCAGACCACAATTTTAGCAATGCAATGTCATCTGCCGAATATTTAGTCCTGTCGCTGCCCTTTTCCCTTACAAGGTCCTTGACAGCATTATTTATTTCAGCCTGCTTTTTGCTGGTTACTTTGTCGGTAGCATTGACTACTACGGTTGTGGCATTTATATTTCGCTCTGTTATTTTGGGTTCTTCGGCTTTTACCTCGTGGGCATCTCTGGATATGTTGAAATGGGCATAGTAAACGGCTTCTATGTCCTTTGCAAGTTTAAAGGGAGCAACGAACCCAGAATTTATGTCGTATGCAGTATTTGCCACATGACTACCTGTCCCCTCATCTATCATGTTGAATTCACCACCGCTATCATTCACCAATAGCACGTGCCCATTGTTATTTATGTCTATCATTATATAATTAGGGCTTTCAGATAATATAGTAAACCCACGCTTCGATAATTCCGACAGCAATATGCGAGAATATGCTAGTGGCACATTATATCCACCTGCCCCATATCTAAAAGCACCTGCTTTATTGTTATCTCCATTCGAAACAGCAGGAACTGAAGGCACATTACTTTCGGCAACAGAAGCAGCAGCTACAGTTGCTATTTCTTCTCTTGAATGTACTAATTCTTCTTCCCGATTTTTTTCTTCGCCAAGACCATGCTCATTTTCCATCAAATCAGAAAACTTGATAGGATTGAAGTGAAAGTCCAGCTCTATCTTATTTGTGGCCTTAAGCTCCTCGATGCTCACATACCCCCATTCCGCATTTTGCAAATCACCATTAAGTATAGTGTACCCAAATGCTTGTAGCTGCTCGTCTTCACTATCTTTCTCTACGATGTACCAATCGCTACCACCATAAAAATAATGCAGATAAACGACTTTTTTAAACGGAACTATCCCATCAGTTTCGTAGGTTTTCGGCATTGTACTAATGATATTGTACAAGTGCCTTAGCTCATCCCAGCTTTCATTGGTCCCGATAATTGCCTTCTGTTGCATTACAGGCATGAATGACTTAACCAAATCTGGTATATCATTAGAATAAATTTTATACCCAATTTGTCCTTTACACCAAAGAATTGCGTCAACAAGGTTTTTCGCCTGATATGCCTCTTTGCCGTCCTGTCCTTTAATCTGAAAAGTAGTTTTATCTATGAAATAATAACCGTCCATGCTTAGGATATTATTTTTCTTTTCGCTTCGTATTGGCTGGTGTGCAACTTCTACTTTCGGCGCTATATCAACATACTTTAACGTGCCGAGAGTATTTGACTTTAAGCCATGCTTTCTTATCGAATTAAGGTCTCCAGCTTTAAGCAATTCTATTACTTGATTGCGGACCCTCTCTTTTGAGTATTTGCCAGAATCTTCTTTTGCGAAAACCTCTTTGTTTACCCAATTGGAATAGATAGCCGTGTCGTCATCTTCGATAGTAAGCAGACGCAATAATGTCCCGTGGTCGTATTTTATAACCAGAGCTTGTATTTTGTCATTGTTAGGAAATGCCTGTACCCAATCTACCGATTCCACTTTATCGTAATCAGAATCATCGGCAGACACAGCACCGCCATCGGCATGCTTTTTTACATTGCTCTTATTAGTTTTATGTTCATTAGACATGACTGCTTCTTCTATCTCTTCTTTATCCTTTTCAGTCACCTTTGAACCTGCTTTTGCAAAGGCATAATACAAATTGTTTTTTACATCTTCTGGTAGTTCGGAAAACGCATATGGCTGAAAATCCGTGTTACTTGTTATGTGCCATCCATCTATCAGATTAATTCGTTCGTCAGTAGGCATAGAATCCCACAATTTAGGGAATACGCTATCAAACAGTTCTCTTTTGATTGCATACTTCGTGTCATTCTTCAAAACATATGCCTCTATTTCTTTGGTATACTTTGGATAAAGGTCTTTATATACTTCCGACAACTTATTGCCATGTTTTTTAGCTTCCTCGTGCGCTAATTCCATGGCGTGCATTTTACTAAACCCTAATATATCCTCCTTGGTGAATTTTCCTGCGACTCTCCACTCATTCATATCCTTAATAGCCGCCTTACCAGCCTTTTCTATTTTATCGGATAAGACTTTCCCTCCATCTTCAAATTGATTATGATGACTACAGCCACAAGACGAGGTTATTTCGTAATCCTTCATAATCTTTCCCCCGTATGCGTATTCACGACCCGCAACCATCATCTCTGCTGATTCTTCAGTCAGCTCACATCCGCCTGCGTTTTTATTTATTATGGAAAGTATTTCCAGATTAGTTCTGGGCACACCATCAAATTCCCTCAATGTCTTATCTGCGACTGCTGGCTTAGTGATAATTATTGAGGACGCTGGTAATTGTATCGGCTGGCCCTTGCGCTCGTCCAGTATCGCGCCTTTTTTCGCAATAGGCACACCACCCCCACTTTGATTCACCGCCGACAATACGCCCTTATTGGTCATAGTCTTCCCTTCAAAGGTATGCGTCTCGTTAGATTTTGTTGCAGCAGGTATAATCTGGGCCTCTTTACCTTCCACCAAAAGGTTCTGGTTGGTATCTGTATTCACCGCCTGTATCCCCCCCTTTTCAGCATGGCTACGCCCTACAAACAAACCACCCTTATTACCATCTTCATGTAACACGGTTTTGCCATTTTCATTTCCGACCAAGTATCCGCCTACGTTGCTATCTGCTTTCGGTAATTTATTATCCGCCATATCTAAAAATTGTCTGGTAAATTTAATGTTTTTCTTTCACTTATTTTTGAGATTGCATAATCTCTCGTTACATCAGGGTGTGCTGACATGTAGGCAGATATAGATTTCTCTTTTTTTTCGTCAACAGGTTCTGACACCACTGATTTGGGTGCCGAAAATTTAGGTCTCGGAGCATTTGACTCCTCCAGCAAAACTATTGCTTTTTCCTTATTCTGTTCAAATGGAATATCGCGTTTAAAATAAATGCCATGGTGGAATTTACGTTTTAAATTCTGTTGTGATGGATATAACTTAAAACTAACTCCCGTATCTATTTTGCTTGACGTTTTGCGGATGTTGCTATACTCATGTTTGGTCTTGAGATATGCGTAAATGGCCTCTGACAAATGTTCTACCGTGGTAGCATCACTCACTTTGTTGTATGGGTTAAATATCGCCTCACTGGCCTGTGCATCTGAAAAATGCTGTATTATCTGACCGAGAGAAGGATTTTGAATTATGGTTCCATCTGCCAATTTTGCCATGTCGAAATGAGTCAGGTATCGGAAGTGGAAAATCTGTATGTTGTATCCCCCAGCAGATATAGCCTCCGTTCTGTATAAGAAATGACTGCCGTTTTTGAAATAGAACATATACCAGCCCTCAAAACCCTTAGGCCCTATATGCAGTTGATTTTTTTCAAATCTTTCAATCGGCATCGTTATTTTGGAAAACGAATTCAGTATTGATTGTATGAACTTAGATTTCAACAGTGAAATATAATCCAGAACCTCTTTCTTTACTACGGCTTCCCAACCGCTTTTTAGAGATAGTTCTGTGTACCAAAGTTGTGTCTCTTTCCTTTTGATTGGATTACGATGCCTGTCAAAATCATCAACAAATACAATTCGCTCCTCGCGCTTAAGAATATTGAATATATGCGGCCAAAACGGGACTTCATCTTCTAACTTCAATGCGCGTATTTCAGACGAGATAGCCGACTCTATGCGTTCATTGTATCTCGTAGTCTCTTTTTCGTAAACATGGTCTGCAAGCGGCTTGAAAGAAATGTCTATATTATCAACCAATTCAATCAATACCTGCCTGTTTATAGGCGGCATCTTTTCGTATATTTCCTTGTATATGTTTTCTCTGCGTACAGTGCTTTCGTTATAGAGTTTCTTAGGGAGTTTTACATCTGCACTTTTAGCGTACTCTTCCAATTGTGCGATTGTCACCTGTTCCTTGTCCAGCAGTTCTTTATAGATATCTTCTTCTATGGCAAATTTAATTACCCGCTTGTTTGATTTAGTATTGTCAGGCTCCCCCATGCTTCGCAGAAAGTATTCTTTCCCAAAAAATGAAGTTAAGGCAGATACATATTCGTTTTTCTGTTCAAGAATCTGCTTTGCAGGAGCCGACTTATTTATCTCCATAGCGCTGTCTTTGTAGGACCACGAGCTATCTAATACATTTTGCGGAGTACGTTTGTAATGGTCTTCCTTAGAAAAATCAAAATCTCTGCCTGCATCCTCTTTCTTCCGCATTGCTTCTTGAAGCTCCGAATATGATATATGCGGGATGCCATTGTAAGACAGCGATATGAAAAACTTATTTTTTTTAAGGAACTTCTTATACTCCTGCAATACGGGAACTACCTCTGTAAGGTATTCAGGCAAGGTCATTAAATACGCTTTCTTATCGGACATACAATTGATTTTCACCAAATAACGCAATAACCGTGCCGAATAAAACGGACAGTACACCTACAAAAATACAAAAAAATACTTTATGACTGCGTATTCATGGTATTTATTTCCTCAAAATTGAGATAATCAGATGAAAAGTCAACGGGGTACTCAAAAGCCTGAAGCAATCCAACTGCGGCCTTTATAACAGCAACCTGCATTACTTCGTTCCTGCTGAACCATGATAACAATTTCTTATCCACGCTCTCCTTTGTTCCTTCACCGTCCGAAACCCGCTCCATCTCGTAGTCATAGCTAAATGGCTTTATGGAATCGTAAATGTCTTTGCCGTTAATTGTTTTAGTATACTCAAATCTTTTAGGTTTTAGTATATCAAAATCAATTTTCGAAACGGCTTCTCCCACTTTTATTTCGTATTCACCTCTACTCTTCCCCTCCGTGTAATAGCCAATATTCAAAGTATGCCACTCACGAACATTCTTAGTGCCACCATGAAATGTACGTTCTGTCCTAACGCGGCTCAAATCCTGACGCACAATACCGCCCAATGCTTCCAAGTCCTTATCCAGCATAAGAGCAATCATTATCTTTGCATCACGCTCCTTGTCCTTGCCGCTTTTCCCGTCTTGGAAATGAGTAATGCACTCCGAACCTACATGAAGCTTGTATTTATGCTTGGCATCATATATGTGATACACGTTCTTTATGTTGTGGCCGCAAAGCTCACAATTAGTCATGGCATCCTTAAATCCACCAGACGTAGCGGGATAAAGTGTATCTGGGGATGAGAACCCCTTCATAACAGAAAAGTCAAAGATGGGCATGCTACGCGTCTTACCGTGGTCAATATCTACTTCTTGGAAACCAATTATAGGCACTGCCTTCCAATCTGCCGCCTCTGTCCCCATGTGAACTAAATTGGCATCTACTTTTGATTGATATGTGCCGCCGACATTCCCACCCTTAGCCATTACCTGTTTATGCTTGAACTCCGATAGATTTGCCCGACCCATTATAGGTTCCACTGCATTATACGGATAACCCTCTATTAACCATGTGCAACCGCCATCAAATTCTCCCCAGTGGTCAGACAGTCGATAAACATAATTACCTATGTGCCAATACTTACTCCCATGGTCGGAAATGTACGTAGGATTTTTTACAGGCCAATTCGTGGGACCGCTCACAAGTTCGAAATTGGCAGAGGTGTTTTCGTAGAAATTATCGAAGGTAATTTTCGGCAAAATACCCCCATTCTCATACCTAATGTCAGCAGTGGTATTGTCAAATGTAGTGTTTGAACCGTCTGCGAGTTTTATCTGTTCAGAATTAAAAACAACATATTGTTCGTACATGCCAGAATAATCTGCAAAATCTTGCCCATTTAAAATAATAACACCATCGCTGTCGTTTTTATCAGCCTGCTTAATTGCTGTTTGAATTCTAGATACAGGCTTGTAATAAAAATTCTTAGTGTACGGATTCCTTAAGTTCAAAAAAACAGGCATAACAACCTGATGTGAATTAGCTAATTTTAAAACACGCCCGTTTTTTGTATATGCTGCATATCCTTCCGCAATTTTTTTACTTGGCGTAAAAAAAATTCCGCCCTCTTTCCCTTTATTAAATTCACTAAAAAAGCCGCTCGTCCCGTGCCATACTACTAGTGGTTCTCCATTCTCGTCTACTACCTTGCTGGCCTTTTCTGGAGTATTAATCCAGTCTCCAAACCAGTTTATAAACTCTGGAGTCCTAACCAATCTATACTGCTCACTATTCAAGTTTGATTTTTTCCCGTTTGGTGCAAGCAATTCGTCAGTTTCACCCCCGCTCTCGTATTTCTTTTCAGGATTATGGCCCCAGATTAAAAGGGCCGTGTGCTTGCGGGTCTTTTTGCCTTCATCGTCATATAGCTCCCCATTTGCATTTTTCATTCGTGATATGAATGCTACTTGCCGCTTACACCAGTCCCACATCGTATCTGTCCAATTGGCGAAAGGAGTGGCTTTCATTTTCAAAATCCACCTCGCGCTTTCCCTGCCATTGTGTATGCCTAAAGCACGTGCTTCTTTTGGACTCAGCCCAGCTTGTTTACCTTCATCGGAATTATAGAACTTCTTTAGCTCCGATGAAGACATATTTACTAGCTTACTCCATTCATCGTGAATGCGTCTTTTTTCAGACCGCAAAATACCGCCAGTCTTTAGCTTGAAATCGCTCTCACGCGTTTCCTGCCCACGGACATATGTGAGAAGCCATTCGCGCCCCTCATCCACAGTGCTGAACTCTCCGTTTTCCTGCGCCTCATTAGCTTTGTCCAATATTTCTCCGAACTGCTTTGACGGCTTTAATCCCAGCTCTATAAGGTGCCTACCTTTAAGAATGTATTCGTAAGGCTTTTCATTTACATTTACGTCTTTAGCAATACGTGCAAGGTCTTCACTGCCTGTTGGCACTTTGAACTCAGGGAATCCGCGACCGTTACTGTCGGCATCCATCACATAAAGCAGCTCTTTTATTGTAGCAGGAAACAACCTCTTTGAAAGCTTTTTAACGGCTTTTACTTTACCGCTTTCTGCGGTTATGAAGCTTATGGTAACGCCAGCAAGGTGATTGGCAACAAGATTAGATATCGGCTCTACATATTCATCATAAAATCCCATGCGCGGCAAAATTTCTTTTACCATCTTCCCGCCCATCTCTTCATGCCCATGACTTGTAATAGTCATACGCTCGTTCTTAAATTGCTCTTCTGTTGTTTGTGGCTTAGCTATATCGTGGAATAAGATAGCCATGACCAAAATGAGTTTTTCTTTCCCTTGTATATTTTCGGCCTTGATTATTTCATCCATGCGTTTTATACACAGCATAGTATGAATTTCAACGTCGCCTTCAGGATGGTATATTTTATCTTGTGGCGTTTCCTTCAATAACTTCAACTCTGGATAAGAGTCTATGAGAGTAGTATCTCGCAAGAATTGGAAAATCAAATCGTGCCGTATCCCTTTTTCGGCCCACTTTTTCCACTCTTCAAATATGCGCTCTTTTGGTAGTGTGGAAAACTCTGTGGTCTTCAGCATTTGGCGTATTTCAAGTATTGTTTCTGGGGCGATTGCAAAATCAAACCGCGCCTGAAATTGCATGGCCCTGAGTATGCGTAGCGGGTCCTCGCTGAATTTGTCTGACGTATGGCGTATAATCCCAAGCGATATGTCCCCTATCCCTCCGAAATAATCATACACTGTATTTTGAATTGGGTCATAGGCCAAGGCATTAAATGTGAAATCTCGGCGCAGTGCCGCATCCTTTATCGTCATTGACGTATCAAACGTGACCTCGAATTCCTTATGTCCTATCCCTATTTTATTTTCCTTTCGTGGAACAGAGAAATCATATTCCATCTCAGCCCCTTTTGGCTTGAATTTTATCACTCCAAAATTCTTTCCAACAAGATTTACCTTACCATACTGCTCAAGTATCCCACTGAGCATGGAATAACTTATCTGGTATACTTCGATGTCAATATCTTTGGGTTCTATCCCCATGTAGGCATCCCTAACGGCACCACCTACGATAAGTGACGTGTATCCCTGCGCCTTCAATGATTTCAAAACAGGGAGCACAGCAGGCTCCATGGCAATTAGTTGTGCGTCCAGTTTTATGACTTCCGCACCTATACTTGCTGTCTTGTATTTATCGTAAACGCTCTTCTTCGGAGATGCCATTTAATGCTACTTAAAAAGGTGATAGGCGGCTATGGTTATTATGGCCCCAACAGCCGCCGCGCCAACGACCTTTGGGACAATCCTTTCGTAATGATAAATATCCGCATCTGGTCCCACTTTCCTGTGAAGCATTTCGGCGTATTTCAATCTGTAATCAATTCTATCTATATTAGTTACCAGCAGATTTATGCAACCTGCATTACACGCTTGTTCCATCCCCTATGATTTGCTTTTGAATTCATTTACGAACTTCAATACTACCAGCGCCACAGCACCTCCTGTTATGGCAGCAATGACTATAGATGGCATTATATTGTAGTAGTGAGTCACATTCCCGTTAGGCAACACATTCCTGTGTATTTTCTCTTGCCAACCAGCTCGATGATTCAGCTCCTTCACCTCTTCCGACAAAATCGCTATTTTTTCAGCATCTGTCAGTTTATTGAATTCGTCTTCGCTTAGAAGTTGGTCTGTTGGCGCATTGCCATCCGCCGCGCATTGTGTTGCTTCTGTGGAATTTGTGATGTTGCAATCTTGCACAATTGTGCCATCCAACGGGTTGCTATTTTCCATGTGTATAAAATATGCGGTAAAGGTAAGATATTTTGCCAAAAAATTTGTGTATTCAAATGCATATCGGTATTTTCGCATAAAATACACAAAATGAGACACACAAAAAAAATTGCGATTGTTGTAGGAAACGACGGCTCAAAGCTGCGCACAAAAGAAGCATTTGGATATGACCTGAATATTCCATGTGCATTACGCCTTTTGTCAATGCCTAGTCCAAGCGGGTGGCAGATTTTTGACAAAAAATCAGGCCTTTGCGTATCAGGTGGTGTTCCTTTTGCCACTGAGGATGAAGCAATCGACTTTGTAGTGTCGTGCATGAATCAGGATGGTATAGATAAGATGCAGGAAGAGATAAATAGGGTTCTGACTAGTATTCGCGATACTCCAGATTCATCTCCCGCAGAAGAAATACCAGCTCCCGTACCAATGGTAGAAAGTCCCAATACCGACACCAATGCAATTGCCCCTGCAACATCGCAGGCCGTAGATGCTGTATTGGTTGAAGATACTTTACCCCAAGGCTAAACAGGCCTAAAATATTGTTGCCTTCCAAAAATTAAAAAAAGCCGCACATGACGTGCGGCTTTTTTTAATTGAATACTCCGATTGGAATGAAGAACTTGTTTTTCGCTTTCCTACCAGCTCTCTCACTGGCAGATTCAGCGACCTCTTTAATTGCAGCCTTACTACCAACAGCATCAACGTATTTTTTCTTGACAAATATGGTAATCGGCACTTTCTTTTCCCCTTCTGGTAGGGGAGGACTGCCAGAACCAACCCGCGCGCCTCCTCTTTTTTTCGTTTTTGCTTTCGCCATGACATTCATTGATTTATATTAATCAAAATCAAATTGAGATTTTACTAGGCACGGTCGTTATTGCCAATAGCCGCAGACACCAACAGGAATTTTATCTCTACTATTTTTCCCTGCGTCTCCCTGTATAAATCCTTCGTAGCAACACTCGCAGATATTTTATTTGTAGGTTCTTGTGATGCAATAATGATTTCCTTTTCTCTGACCCTCATTTGGTGTTGCGTTTCATCAATTAAATCAGCACAAAGCTTTTTTATTTTATAAACGTCTTCATTTGAATCTATGCCATTTTTGGCAACAGATAAACCAACTACGCATTCTCCAAAAGTCGGCTCCCTGTCTGGTGAATCACTCTTATTTAAGTAATTCAAATATTCCGTTTGATAATGCGGTATGGATGCTGTGGTCAGCTCTCTTTCCATTATTCCGAATCCCATACCATCTACGCGTGCATCAGTGTCTTTTATTTGTATGGCATACTGTCGCAAATCATCTCCGTCTTGTGGCAGGCCAATTACGGTTCCTACGAAATAAATACCAGCAACCTTATCCCCAACCTTGAACCGAAGCCCATCTATATCTTCAGCCTGCTCTACGCTATCATGAATTTCTCCATGAACTGCCGTTGATTCCGAGTCTGGGAATACTACTCGGCCATTATTTTTACCACTAAATGCTAAGGTACTCATATATGTGTGTGCTTTTAAAAGTTGATTTCAAAGATAGCAAAAAAAATTAAAAACAACATGCGATTTTACAATTTTTTATCTACATTTGAACAAAATAAAATTTATGAAAAAAGCACTTTCTTTTTTGAAATACGTTTTCAATTCACTTATCTTTGTAATTAAAAATAAAGATAAAAACATGCAAACATTAACCGATTTCCAAGCTATTGTTGATTCAATCAACGCATCTACATCTAAGATAGGAGATATCCTGAAAGCACAGGCAACGCAAATCGAAAACGCTGGTAGCTTATCTGCTACTGACCAAACGACTTTGTTTAGTGGCCTGAGCAGCGCCGCACAAACATTGGCTGCTCTCGTTCCAGCACCTGCGGCTGCGCCAGAAGCGGCAACTACAACAGCGGAACCAACTACTCCAGCATCCACGGATGCTACTCCGCAGTAAGTAGAGCATGTCATTTATCAAAAAAAGCCGCTAATCGTAGCGGCTTTTTTATTTACTGTCTATGCTTGTGGTGTTTTTCCCAGTGCTCCCGTACTTTGAAAATTTTCATTATCAGCAATATTACCCCATACATTAACGCAAGGGTGAGTGCGGCTATCAATCCGTAAGCAAAGTAGCTACTGGGCTGATTCAACCAATTAGTTATTGAATGTACAAATCTCATTTATCGCACCTTTTTATTTAAACGTCGTTTCGAAAATACTTACAAACTCTTTCGCTATATTAACCCAGTTAAGACCTGCCACATATTTCTTGGCAGCAGATACTATGTGCTGGTCAGTGCCGCTAATCAAGGCAGTTGCTGATGCCATCATTGCATCCGCCGTTTCGTACAAATCAGTCTGTTCGCGAATTGTGTTATCTATTACACTGCATGTTGGAAACAGATTATTAAGCGTGTAGGCTCGTAATCCATTCCCCGAAATTTCCGTCAAAGACGTATGAGAAGGACAAATGACAGGTATCCCGACCGCCATGGCTTCCGTAACTGATAGTCCCCACCCTTCTCCTAGCGTAGTGGTAATATAAACATCAGAAGCATTGTATATTTTATTGAGCACAGCCGTCTCTACACCCCACTTCTCTGTCCAGAATGATTCTGGCGCTATCATGTAGTCTTTGCCTTCAATCAAATCAGTCTGCTCCAGCACATACCTTAAATCTAACCCCATGGGGTCTATGCTTCCCATGTTTAAATAAAGGAAAGGTTTGCGCTCTTCTAACCAGTTAGTCTTAGCTTCTATAAAAGCAAATATAGTATCCTGAATGGCCTTGCGTGGCTGGTTCCTATTTACGTTTATAAATATTATCTTATCGGCATTGGCCCCGAAGAACTCTTCCCTGAATCCACGTATCTCCTCTTTAGGAATTGGATAGAAATCCTTCGGGTTACAGCCATGTGGAATTACTTTTATCCTAGTCTTTAATTCTGGCCTGCTCTTGGCAATCATATCCTTCCCGTACTGAGTATAAGTAACTATGGAGTCAAAGAAATTTATTTTCGTAAAGAACTTCGGCCCAATATACCCGTCTACTGGAACATAAAGAACGGATTTGAACGAAGGCTTATTTTCCTTTTTCTTCTCTGCCTTTATCTCACGCATCTGGTCAATTATGGTATCTACGATGCCTATATCCTGTAAGATGAAAACACCATCGTAACCCAATGGGTCATTTTTCAGTATGTCAAGAAAGCTGCCGCGACAAAAGGTATCTGTATTTCCTTCCCTATCAATGCGGCCATCCATTACCAGCACTTGCTTGTTGTATTGTATAGCAACATCTGAAACGATATTCATGCCTACAACTACAATTTCCACCTTACTACCCATCTGCCTACAGATGTTGTCGATAAGGTTTTTTGCAACTACGCCAAACCCAGTGTTTACTGTCGGGGAATCGGACAACCAAAGTATCCTCATTTTCTTATCGGTCATAGCGTGGCGATTTTACCTGTTTCTTTAATTGATTTCAACTGCATAATAAACCTTTCCGTGTCCATATCACCAGCAAGGAGATAGTGCCCGTTTGTGTGACCTTCTATCTCTTCAGTGAATGGCCTTACTATTTCAAATATTGGCCTTACAGCTCTTCGCTTATCTGCAAGTAGCGAAAACCCCAAATAGTCGCACTTATATATGTCGTTGCCGTTGTGGGTCCAGTCAAGGTCCCAGAATTTATCGAATCCGAATAGCCTCATCGTCTCTTTTTTTTGTTTTTCTTGTTTGGTTTAAAAATATCCATCTCGTGTCTGTAGTTCTTATATTTGTTCACCTTCTTTTCATGAAGATATTCAACGTAGTTTGTGTTTCTTGCTTCCTTTCTCTTTTGATTTTGAGACGATACGTGCCACACATTTTCATCATCCCGACATTGGTATGCTTTGACACACACCTTGGTCCGATACTTGGTTGTCTTCATGTGCTGTGTGGCTTCGCTTTTCGATTTGTAGGAAACCTTATCACATTTGCACGTTGACCGAATATCAGACATAATCTCTTATTTTTTTTCGATGTATATGTAGACCAGACCAATTATTGCAGTGCAGAATGCCCCCATTTTCAGCCTATCATTTACCTTCAGGTGGGAATACTTCTTTTGCATGTCTTTCGTTTGCTGCTTCGATATATCCAACTGCCCGTTTGTTGCATCAATTATAGCTTTGTTATCTTCTGATAGTCTCTGGTACTCATATATGGTTGAGTCCTTGTTAAATATCATGGCATTTAGCAAATGCACTTCATTCTTGGTATATGTCAATTCCTGACGCATCCCCTCAGCCATGAGAATAATAGCAGTCGCTTTCCGCAATATGCTATCTGGCACGCAAATTAACTTCGCAGGATTAATCCTGTTTATTCTACTGTTGGTATCCGTTAACGAGATTTGTGAAAAAGATGGCAAGGCTATCAGTAGACAAAGAATTAGCATATTTAACCTTAGTAATTGTTTGAACCTGTGTGTTGTAGATTTCATTTTGTGTGTTGTTTATTTGTTTGGTAAGAGACATGGCACTATCCATCAGAATTGATATTTGCCTAGCAGATGATTCACTGTCATTTTTTGATTTGGCAATAATCGCACCGTATGCTTTATTGAGGGAGTCTTCGTAATGCACTCGCTCCTGCTGTCTGGCGGCGGCAATCCCCTTCTTATATTCTTGATTGAGTACCACTGTCGTAATGGATATCAGAATCAACGCTATTATTGCGTAGAAAATCCATTGTTTAACTTTCGTCTTATCCATGTTTTTAATTTAAAATGAAACTATTTTTAAAATACAACTATCATACTATCGAGAGGATTTGATGATTTCGATTTGGTCCTATTCTTATTTTCATCGAGTTTTTCAAATTGAATCCTGCCCTTCACAAATCTAATCTCCTTAGCATTTGGCAAAATAATATCGTGAAATAGTTTAGTACTAGTCCCCCTTACTGGCAGCAGTAGTACGCTCCCGTTCCCTTTTTGCTTTTCCTCTAACGCTTTCATAATAAAAGCTTTTTTTAGTTCAGGGCTATACGGAGGATTGACAAAGTTCATTTTCCCCCAATTGATAGTCAGCCCATCTTTAACAATATCACCAGTGTTATAAGGGCATGGGTCGAAATCAAAATTAAACTCTTGATTTAATGGGTCATATATACTTAGTGGGGTCAACCAATTATCGCTGTCCTTTCTTTCCATAATATTTCTTATACTAACACTGTTTATTTAAAAACATTTCGCTTTGGCTTTAGGTACTTAGTTTTTGGCTTTTGCTTTTCAATGCTTGGCTGCTCGCTTCTAAGTACGTAGTTTGAATATGTACCTGCGTTTCCTTTTTTATCGATGTATTTGCACATGATAGAGTCGATTTTCCATTGCATCTTGTAGCGCAGTCGATAGATAATATCGCTCAACCTCGTAACAGCATAAAGGTCAATGGCCTGCAATGATGTTATGGACTTATATTTCTTTAGGTGGTCGGATATTTGCTTCTTCTTTGCTGGCATAAAAACGTTTGCTTCAAAAGTAACTATAAAAATCGAAAACCTATTTATTTTTGAACTTAATTTCTTCAAAGGCAATCTGCCATACCTTTTCTCTTAAAAATGTCTCCCGACAAATAGACTTGGAAAATATCAGGAATTTTGGCGTTCTTATTTCGTAGGCCCAATCACGAACTACTCGGCTATGCACATATGCCTTTGGGTAGATTTTTTTAACCTCCTCTTCGTAATCAATCATATCAGTGTGTATTTTGAATTGCGGAATTTAGTCAATCCCAGTTTCTTTTTGCGATGGCAATGAACGCACGATGTATGTTCTGTCTCCTCCACCCTTCCTATGCTTGGCTCCTTTCTTTATAGCCTCATCTATCTGCGACCAATCATGACCATATGTGTCAGGCATCGGAGATAGCTGTTTGAGCAAGGATGTGCGGTACATGACCTCTGAATGCCCAATCCTCCCATACTCCAGTTGCGCATCCCTATGCCAGTTTGTTGGCTGCAACCAAGTGTCAAAATAAATAAGGTCTATTGGGTCTGGCCCAAATTCGGCTTCATTTAACCTCGTAGACACGTGAGTTGGCAAAATGTCATCATCATTATCAAGATACATAGTCCACTTACCCGTAGCCATTTGCTTAGCAAGCTCTCGCTGATGGTATCCATATCCGCCAAAATGCTCTGTATTTAACGCGATAATTTCATTCCCATCAATATACGCTTTTGCTTGCGCCTCTTTAAGCCAGTTACTTTTAAGTAAATCTGCAAATTGATTACACCCATCCCCAATACATATAAGCTGCCAGCCATTAGTATCTTGCGCAATAACAGACTTAATTGCTCTTAGTGTTCTCGCGGGGCATTGCCACACAGGCATTATTATCGTTGCACGAAATAAATTTGTTCCACGATGAACATTTTGGTAACAAGATGTTATCGTAAAATATAAACCAACTCTATTATCATGCAATGTATACTCTATGGCTTCTGTTTCTGTATCAAACAACTCTGGGAATGTATCTGAGTATAGCTGCTGTACTTGGTATGTTTTTTTAATCGAGTTCTGTGTGTGCATTCGGTTTAAATATCAAGTAAGATAAATAGTTTATGCAGAGAAAGATAGTAGCGAGCAAAACTAATAAATAATAAAGCAACTTTGCAAATATAAATTTTACGATTTTCATTTCAAGCGTATTTCCAGTTTAAAATATTTTCTATCGGCACTTTGACCTTGCCTTTTTTATTTGACTCCGTCCCCTTGTATATCATATAGGTTCCAAAAAAGTAATCGTAGTATCCTATCTCATAGTCTGCATGGTCCAGCAAAAAAATCTTTACAACTTTACTTTCAACCTGCTTTTCGAGGAATGGGTTATTCATTACTTCTGGAAAAACTTCTGGAGGGAATAATTCCGTTTTGCTAATATCTCTTCTTTTCTTGCTACTCAACAGGCTCATCGAATTTTTATTATGGCTTCACAAATATAGCAATTAAACCGATAGTATTTCCCCGAGCTTTATAACAAACAGCCGACCACCATTACCTACCGATTCGTCCATCCACAACAGATTTCCTTCGAACGTATCGCGGAGGGAAACCCCATTACATTTAAGCTTTATCTCTTTCGCATTATCCCAGAAGCCGCTCCTCAACAAAATTAAATCGTATTCTTTACACGCTTGCGAATGCCAATAGCCGTCTTTTATTAGACGCTTTTGCCACTGTGAATTGTGGTCACAATAGTATTCCGTTTGTTCACCAGCAGATATTCTGTCAAAACTTAGTTTATCTACAACTATGCATAGTGTCTTGCTCATCCTAATATTCATTTACCATGTATGAAATAACCTTAGCATCGCCATCTGGGTCTGATTTTATTTCTAAAGAAATAGATTCGCCAAAACAAGTTACCAAATATCTGGATTCATTCCTTTCGAAATCAATATGGCAGAATCCAGCAGACCGCACATTATCCTTGTTTCCTACTTGGTTATGCTGGGTATCGTCTCCAAACAATACCGCTCGTCCATCCTTGAAAACGACATACTTTAGCTTCTTCATATTTACTTTCTCGTTAACTGGGTCATTACAATATTGTAGATGTCATTAAACATGCGCTGTCCGTTTCTTTCACTGGTCGCCAGTGTGCTCGGCAATGTTCTTGAATACCTATCCGCCTTGGAAAGAAAATATAACACGCAAGTATGGTTACTGCATTTCAATATCTTGCAGATATCCATTAAGGTAACATCATAGTTGTCCTTCAGTATCTTGCTTATCACTATTCTGCACGTCACCAGCTCCCGAGTGCGGCCCTTACCAGATACAGCAGCGTAATCAACTCGAAGTATCTTGCACACAGCATAGAATAGCCCTATTGGCGTTTCTATTTTCTTTCCATTGAAATACAGCAGGTATTTTACCTGAAGCTGCACGCGCGGTCCAGAACGTTCTGCGATATCGTTTTCAAACTTTATCAAGTTCATACTAATATCCGATACCGAGCTTTGGAAGCTAGGAGAGGGAATATGAAATGATTTTAGGTTAATGCCTGTTGCCGACTCAATCATACAGACAGCAATTTTTCACATGCCAGAAGTTCATCTACGGCCTTCTCAATCATTGCTTCCATACACGCTTTCTTATCCAATATCTCGGACAAAGTTTCTTTCATGGTGCTTATTCTGTGCATCAATGAATGTTGTGCGTCCTTAAGGGCCTCTTCCTTTGTAAGATAATACATGTTGTTATCGTCTATGCGCTGACCGTCTGCGGTCAGATTAGGATACGGTGCCTCCAGAAATCTATCGGTTGTATTACTTAGCAATCGTCCGCTCTTGAACGTATATACAATAATCGGGTTTTCTATTTCATCATCATATCGAAGGATGTAATCCATTTCGCCAGAACAAATTAAGTGCTCCAGATTGTTCCAAATAGCAAGTAGCGGTTCTTTATTTTCCAAAGCAACCTTACCTCTGCTGTCAAATGCATACGTGAGTTTAAGCGTCTTTTTATCGAGCGATATAATATTGTGGCACATTACGCCTCCAATACCTACATAATCGCCAAAATCAGCAACTATATAACTCCCCGCTCCAATTAATTCATGTAATAGTCTTGCTTTCATTAGAGTTGTTTTATGGGTTGTTTTTCTTTGTATTCATCTATGAATTCAAGGACAGTATGCCATGCAGTTATAATTGGCTCCTCCATTTCCGCTATCTCATTTTCGTTCAAAGGACGAAAATACAAGCTAATCGTATTGCCGCGCATTGCTATTTTTCTAATTGCCGCGATAAGCAAGTTCCAATCGCTGTCGAATCTAAGGTCCTTTTCGCTGTACCAAAAACTTTCATCGCTTCCGATAATTACATCGAAAATTGATTCTTTGAAAAACCAACCAACCCCAGCATCTGGTATGCCATCTATAATCACGCGCCGATATTCTCCTCCGAGAAATTGCGCTATTTTGCGATTGCCTTCTTCTGCACTATACCTTTTTAACATAATTATTTTTTTGCTTTATAAAAGCGATATTTGCTTCAACTCTTTTTTCTCTATCGTTTCAAATACAATTCTTTCTGGCAAAATATTCATTGTAATGTATACACTAGAAAATGGCGGGTTCAAATCTGGAATCTGACTGCTATAATCCCTGAAGTAACTAATCCTTTTATTGAAATACATCACTTCGAATTTATTGTCTCTAAACATTTTGAACCTGTCCTGACTTTCAAACAAGCCAACAACACCAACTAGCATCCCGAAAGGTATTCCCAATTCAAATAATCGTTTAAACACTTCCGTTTTCATTGAGTATGGTGGATTTGATATGATATAATCAATATGACCAACAGGTACATCGGTATTGAAAAAATCACAGCCAAATTCGACGTGGGTAAAAACAACGTTAAATTCATTTTGCTTTAACAGCTTCACAAAATTACTTTGCTCGGTATCAAAAGGGCACCACACTGTACTTTTGGGTTTCAAATACTTTAATATAGGCAAAATTGCATATTGTGGTGTGTAAAATTCGTCATTAGGGTTTACCCCCCCCTACATTTACTTTTCTCTTATTCGTTATTTCGTCAAGCTTCATTTTTATCTTTTTGATTTATGTTGATTCTACTAAAACACAGGAACGGAACCTCCGTCACGTAACCCACTACTCAATTGGTCTAGGTATTCCAAAGAAATAAAGGTCTGCAATTCAAATCCCTGCTGCTTAAAAAAAAGGTAATTGGGATTATCCACGACTTCAGACCTTCTTATTACCCACCTCTTAAATTCATCCTGAATAGAAATGAAATCAAAGGTAAGGGCCATTTCTAATATTTTGTAGTTGAATCCGTAGCTATTCGATTCGCGATGTAAATGCGACTCGCGCTTTCTGGTTACAAAGAATGTTCTGGTGGATTTAGTCACAAGCCCAATTAACCTGCGCTTCTTTTCGCTTTTAAGCTTCAGGTCAATCTTTATCACATTACCCTTGTCGGTGGCGATAATACGATTACCTTCCTCATCCAACATTTCCCTTATAGTAGAGCCATCCTTGGTAGTTCTGGCTTTTTTTGCTTTTAGCGGCTTTGCGACTGCCGAAGAAGTAGGCTGTGACATATGTAGGTTGAATTTGCTAAATGGGAGAACTTAGTTCTTTGAATGGACCACTACTTTGCTATGCTCAGGAACCACGCAATGGGTATGAGATAAGGATACGTTTCGCTAATAAATGATTCAGATTTTCAAGTCCTCCGCTTGCCTCAACTTTGTCCGCAATAATAGGACTTTGGTTTATCGAAGTTACCTGCTAATGGACTTTCGGTCCAACGCACACCTGTACGGTGTTAAAGCCAGTGCATCTTCTTAAATTTTGTTTTGACGATAATTCGTTAGCCTGATTGCATCATTAACGGGTTACTTCAGTGCGTTTCCGCTTTACCTACCCCGAGAGTTCTAACTTAATTATCTACCTACCTACGTTTGGTAATCTACTTCTACGGTATCCAATCAAAATCATTTACTTCCACCATTCAAAGAACTGATTATAGTATTGCAAATATTGTGCCAAACTAATTGGTAACCTAAAAGCATTATCATAGTATGGGGCACATATACAAGTGGCTTGGTTCTAAGGAACAGGCAAAACAGCTTTGGGAAAACAAGGAAGCATTAGAAAAATACTTGGTTAGACTTAAAGACTTCTGGGATGAAGAAAATCAATGTTGGATAGAATCCACACGGACAGATATTATTGATAACGGTCAAGACCATTAATCTTTGTCCTTAAACGATATAATGGCCTTCTTATTAAGAAGGTCGTCAATTGTTATGCCAAAGAACTGCGCTATAGTGTCAACCTCCCATAGGTCAGGCACCCCACTTCTACCATATTCCAAATCTAAACAACGCGCCCCGCTATGTAGTCCAAGTTTTGTAGACAGCTCCACGCCAGACAAGTCAAGAGATGCACGAAGGATTCGCAGGTTCCGTCTAAATGTGTCGTATTTCAAGTCTCTGGTCTCTTTAAGCTTCCATCGCTCTTCTCTAGTCTTCATTTCTTTTTGTTTTCTTTATCAATAATAGAATTACTAGTGGCCACCCACGCATCTGATTCAGTATTGTGCCTGTCTTCTACCTTTGTTAAGAAATCCGCATCTTCTTCACAGTCAGTAAATGCCATTTGCCCATCTCTCATAATGTGGTAGACCGTCTTTTCCGTTGGATTACTTGCGGGGCCAGACTGACAAGTTAAAATACCAGCATTAGGATGCCTAGATAAAACAACACTCATTGCCTCTTCCAGCAAATTGGCCTCTTTCTCCTGTTCTGGATAATACCTCATTCGATTGTCCGATAGCTCCATATCTTCAAATGAAGCTATGCACTTGCAATTTGCGCACATATAGTGCCCGTCTGTCTGGCACGACCCAGTATCCCATGTATTCTTCTTCAACATGAACCATTCGCAATCTGGCCTTTTTTCTTTATTGTTCATTCCCGTGTGCTTTTTGCGCATTATTGAAGTAATATTCAGAATCTTCATCGAGGTTATAAACCCAAATAGTTGTGTTATGCCTGTCCCTCTTGCCTCCCTTTCCACCCCAAATAAAACTTCTGGATGTTATGTGCTTATCAATGGTATCGTTATCATCTATATTCTCATTTGACGCGCAAGCTGAAAAAAAGAACACAACTGTTATTATCAGTTTTTTCATTTCTCTTTTTTGAATAGTTCGTACAACTCTTCACCTGTATAGGCCTTGTCACTAATCATAAGGTCATAGAATTTGTCATCATACTCATGATAGTCCCATCCACTGTCTTTGCACCACTTAGTAAACGCAATGGCCTCTATTTCATTTACTGCCTCCATGACAATCTTATGCCTCTTCAACATTTTGCAAACGTCAGCATAGTGATAATACATACCGTCGTTACCTGTGATTCCGTTAATATCTTGCTGGGCACGGATAAAATCGCCAATTGGTGGCTCTAACTGCCTCAGCCCAATATTATTTGCATTCGTCAGCTCTAATAAAGCATAGCCATCCCCGTCAAGCTTTACCCCAAGTACGATGTCTGGAGTCCCCTTTTTATTTGGCTTAAACTTGAACTCCGCCAAAATCCCCATTTCCCAATTAACATCAATGCATTGTTGTATAAAATGTGTGGATATCGGAGGCACCCATTTAATGGGCGGGTATGCGGCAATTATCTTTTTACATTCATTGGCGTATGAGTTTTCAAAAGTGCCAAACTTACCAATTATTTCCCTATCTGAATAAACCATGTCACCAACGCTCGGAAGTGAGTTGTCATCTAGTATAACAACTTGCTGTGGCTCCCAACATGTTGTTGCAATCCTACAAATGGGCGTAAGTAAAAACTCCCCAGAAACCGAATGCTTGAACAAATCGAAGGAGTGCTTGAACAAATTCAAATTTTCTGTGCCATTTTCAGGCATTCGCAGAATCCGTGCCGTTACTTTTTGTTTCATGTTATAGCGCTGCTTTTGATTTTGTTATTCTATCTAAGGTGACATCGAATTTCACCCCGTCATACCCGCCATCTACTTCGGCTCCAAAGTCAACTCCAGCTTCCCACATTAATTTCATATCTTCCTTTGTATATACCGCCTCGCGCTGATTCCCTGCGACAGGTCTATTTTTTTGCCACTGGGTTCCCTCATAAAACCCCCAGCGGTAGTCTTCACTTCGCGCTACAGTAAGTTTACCTTCAATAAGATAATCCATTGATACGTGGTAAGCCGCAACAGCAGCATCGTCGTCCCTTCCCGCTTCGGCATCTACGATTTTTTGCAGCGATTCTTTTCTCTCTTTCAAGTGCGCTACTATTCTTTTGCCGTTTTCGCCTAGCACAATTGCCGCTTCCTCCTCCCTTAATTCCAGTACAGCGCATCCGTTGGGGTCGAGAACTACCTTACCATAATTCGGATTACCAACGAAAGTGGAATATTTTGCGAAAGTCGAATTTTTTACACTAAGCATAAATTCACCACCATACGCCACCCACACTTCACCTTTCCCATTAGCATCAGCGTAGTTGTTGAGAAACTGTACTGATACTGGGCAAACACCTTCGATAAGCGGATAAGCGGAAATTATAACTTTGCAATCAGAAATAGGCTTTAATTGCGTAGTTGACCAGCCGAAATCTACTGTGCAAAATGTTCCTGTAATTGAAATGACTGTCCCGATGCACTTATCTACATTAACTTTGCTCCCCTTTTTTACCTCGCTTTCGTCAGTTATGATGAGCTGCATTGGGTCCCAGTACTCTGCCTTTGGAAGACAACAATCGTAATCTATTAGCAATAGACTACTTGTTCCCTTCATTATACATAGAAATTCACCACGGCTACCACCTTCTGGAATACTCATTGGAACCAATTCCGCCTTTACTTGCTTTTTCATGTCTTAAATTATGTTGTTATCTGTTAAGTACATTCTTAACTTGCGGCCCGTAGTGGTATTATGCCAGTTGTGAAACTTCAATTCCTTGTAAGCTTCGTGAAGGAGTTCGTTGGCCTCTTTCAACTGTTTTGTACTCTTTGGTTTCGGCACTTGATTTTGTTTTGATGCTACAAATACCTGCATGCCATCATTATGCTGCAAGTTCTGTATTCCGTATTTATTTTTCATTTTTTTTGTTTTATTTAGCGAAAACTATCTTTTAGCATTTTTGCTTATGCACATATCAATATCTTCTTTCACTATCAAATCACCATGGCTCAGAGGGGAATTATTGCACACCTCCGTATTTATCTTACCCATTGTCTTTATTCTGAAGGCGGTGCCACCTAATGAGTCTTGTATCCATATGGTGTTACCACCAACTCGGAATTCAATTTGAGACACTGGTATCTGGACCAATTGACCAACTTCTAATTTTTCGTTTTTCATGTCGCTTATTTTACTATGTTCATGCAGCTAATCGCGCCGCCATTCTGCACTTTAACATTGTCCTCATGTCCGTCTATTTCCATCGGATACTCGCCATCGGGTATGTCGCTAAATAACGGCTCCCGTTCAGTTCCTCCAATTGGCACAAAATTATACTTATCCCTAAACAGCCTTCTTATCTCGTTCAAATATTGCGTCATCCACATAGTTGCTGTTTTTAGTTATCTTCATTTTTTTCACGCTCTATAATAATCTCCTTGGCCGATGACCATGCGGCTGAGTCAGTCTTACCATGACCAATAAAACCAGATTTGCCAACAGCTTCAATAATAACAAAGCCATTATACCATCTCTTTATGCCCAACAATCTGGTCTTGTGTGACCACGCACTTGGATGTCTGCTTAAAACAAAATCTCTATCACTCACTTTTATATTGTTTTAGTAGTTCGCTTATTATTCCACTGTCCTTCATATGCGTCAACCATTTCCGAAGCATCCGTATAGCATAATTCCCACAAAGGGGTAAAGCCATGTGGTATTTCCTGACCGCTTTGTGCCCTCAAGGTAAGAAATCCAGCGCACTCCTTACTATCTGCCGTACATTCTTGGTCGTCTAAGTATTCGTTGTATTTTGTTGTTTTGTGGCAAGCAAAAGAACTGTACGGGCGTAATGCCGCATAAGCAATCTCTTTCGCTCTATTGGGATGCAAGTATGGCTTTATGTCGCTTCTAAACGGACAGTGCTTACACGGCACCTTCATGAAATCATCTTCGTTCATTTGTATGCACAAGTTTTCTTTGTCGGCAATTCCTGCCTTGGGTGGTTAGCGCGATTCTTTATCTGGCATACTTTTCAGGAAGTTCATTCACTTCTTTTATATACCTGTCCAAGGTGGCCTTGCACTCATTGAGCCACTCGATAGTTTTCTCCCGTTCTATCTGCGAAACTTTCTTCCAACGACTTGTATTGACCGATTTAATCTCAAATTTCAATCTGTCAAACCCTCCCGTTTCATAGAAGAACACGCTTTTTATGTTTGCTGTTTTCATTTCTCACCAATTTTATTGTCAACAATGTACTGCTTTGCCGATGACCATGCGGCAGATTCGGTCTTACCTTGACCGATGAAAGATGATATTCCAGAAGCATTTGTCATAATCCAAAACTTATTTGTTTTATGCCATTTCCATGCATCAGGGTACACACTCAAAACGAAGTCCTTATCTGTTTGGCTCATGGGTGGTGGGGTTAGTTCAGATACATCATGCGTGGTTGCGCAAATAACACATACTGGTGTATTTGATTTTTCGTGCCATCTGTTAGTGGGGCTATTGCAAAATTTGCAATTTTCGTAGACTCCAGTATGTCCAGCAATTTCTTCGTGTTCTTTTACTATTGGTATCATAATCTCTCTTTTACTCGTTATTAATCCGCAGTTAAGCGGTTATGGTTACGTAAGCCTGTTTGTGTCTGAAATGTATTTTTTATGGATAGAATACCGTCTATTTCTATTTCTATTTTCTCTTTCCTCTGCCTGCATACTAAGCCAACCTCTTGTCCTGCCTACGTATGCGGAACCTCTAACATTGGTGGTTTCCGAGTAAATATCTTTACCATGTAAAAATTCAAACATCATATTCCTCTGTAATTGCGATACTGTTGGCATAATTTTTACTTTTTAGTTTCTCCCAATAATCCCCGATTCGCTTCAATGAAGTAACTGGCGGGTGTGATGCGGTCGTCTGATGTCGTAAAATTCGTGTCAGCCAAGTATCCGTCACGATGAAGATATATAAATGTGGTCTCACCAGACGAAAAATAACCAATGTAGTCAGTGCTGATGCCTTGTATTCTAATTAATTGTAAACACGTATCATACTCATCCCTTGTTTCAGCGAAAATCATATCGTCGAACGATATTTGGCTGGCGTGCGTTATCATCTGCATATAGTTTTTAAGTACCATTCAGGGAATACATAGCCTTTCGACATAAGACCATCTACATAGAGCCTAAGTAGTTCCGCCCTGTCTTTATGTGACATTCTATCATTGTTTCTGTATAAGTCCATTATGCTTGGTATTCAGGTTGAGGATTAGGTATCTCGTTATGGTCGTACAGAAAAACCTTGATGTAGTCTTCCTTACAACGTACTATCCCAGAAGGAAGCGATTCCCGAGTTGCCACTTCCTGCGGTATAGTAGATGACCTAGGCACCCATTCTGCCCCTAGTTTGTGTTTTTGGCAATGGTCCGTGGTAAAGAAGAACTGCTTCTTGTCGTAATTAGATATCGTTATTATGCTTTTCCTGTTTTGCCTATCCATGAAAATCGCTTGTTTCTGCACAAGAATTGCTAATGCGATAGTAAGCGCCCGTTGCACACCATCTTCCATATCTACTTGGCATAGCACTATTTTATCTGAAGCATATTCCGTGTATGGATTCATTATTTTCCACATCATGCAATTGCTGTGTGAATAATGTTCTGGGAATATGTAGTTACCGCACAAATCAATAAGCTCCTTGCTTAACTGCTCAATATTGTTTTTCATAATTGCATTTAAAAGTAACACTTATTACCAATGCAACAAGCGTGCCAAAATTAAAAAAAGCCACCCAAAATTGAGTGGCTTTTCTTTTCTTATTCGATGTACGGCTTGTCTTTGTACCTGTTGAAGTTGAGCACCGCATTTACTGGGAGCCAGTTGTACATTTGCTTCTCAGGATTCCATTGATTAACATAGGCTCCTCTGCGGACGTTCATGCAAAACTTATTTTTCCTCCCTTTTTTAATGTAATGCTGCTCAGCACGTAGAAGCTTGTATGGGCTATTGTCGTGAACCAGAACCTGCACCTTAAAGACATTGTCTGGGTGCTTTACGATATACTCAAAGAATTTATAATAAAGCGTAGTTTTTTTTCTTTGGGCCAGAGAACCTTTGGCGTACTGGTTTAGAGATTTTTGTATTTGCATCAGGGAGCCATAAAGCAGTAGGCCTTTAACAATAACAAACCCTCTCCCGTAGCTTAGCTTGTAAACGCAAGAGCCATAATCTGAATCCCGTATGTCTGCTAAGCCATTTATCTTATATCTTATTGTAGGACGTGCCATGCGGTAAAGTTAGTGCTTTGTCAATTATGCGGCAAACATGCTGCCTGTTTAAATAGATAAAGGCTCAATATTAAGGTTAAAAGTATCCAGACTTTAATGATTCTATTGGATTTTCCATCTGGTTAAAGATTATCTATGTGGTGAATTGTTACGTTTGAATTTTGGTCGAAATATCTTATGTAATCTGCCACACATGGATATGTACCATCTTGCCTAACGCCAAGAATTTCCCAATAAAGAGTTTTTGTTACAAGTCCAAACGGCATAGAGGGGCTATCTACCGTAAAGCCCTTAGCAATCCGCTTGCCTAAAATAGTTCTGTCAAACATGTACTTATCGAAATTCATGGCCAAATCGTATAGTGTTGTTCTCTTAACTGCTCCCATGACTATTTGATTATCTTGTTTACAATACTTCTACGAGCATACAGCCCGAAACCTTTATCATTGGCGTAGTTGAACCGTAGTCCATCTTTACCAACCTCTGAAACCTTAGAAACTACATTTTGTATGTTCCTACCACAATCAATAGTATCGCCCTCTATTATGGTATAAGCCTTTACCTTTTTCATATCTCTGATTTTGTGCCGAGGCGTTAAAGGGTGGGGTTAGAATTGCTTCATGTGTACTTTTTCGTTCGCTGTTCCTGCATAGTCGTTACCCAGCTTTTCAATTATCATAGCCGCTATTATAGCATCTATACTTATTGACTTATACTTATAACTCAATCCATCTATCACTTCCCTTGCCGCCGCCCTGTATTCATCAACATGATTTTTAGGCATTGATAGTGCAGCCGCTGGGAGTATAGAATATACGGTCGAGTTCTGACCCGCATCATTCACCCGTACTAATGTCGGGTTGGTAAGTGTTATTTCGTTTTTCATAATCCTTTGTTTTACTCGCTAACTGCGAGGGTGTGTTCGGTTATTCAAGAACAAGACTTTCAAGTTCAAGTAGCTCCTCCTGTTTGTAGACAAAATATTGAGAAGTAGTAGCCTCATTATTATTTGTATACTGTTCACTCATTACGTGAATCGTAAAATAGTTATCTTCTGCAAATGCTGCTAAAAACTGTTTACGTGTCATAATTTTGTGCTTTGACCGCTAACTGCGGGATATATACTGTAATGCAAACAGCGTGCCAAACTTAAAACGTTATACCAGCTATATATATGTATTCACATCCGCAATCTGCATTGGCATCCATAAATACTGTATGGTCTTTATATTTACTCATATCAATCTGCTCGTTTATCATTTCTGAAATATCGGTGCTTGGTGATGGGTTCCTGAAACCACAGGAAATAAACCAATCGTTTGCTAACTGTTTTGCTTGAGCAAAATCTCTACAAACAATTACTTCTTTGTTTGTAGCCTGTCCGTCTTCGTTCCTTACATATGGTTTCATCGTCCTGTTTTGCTGAAATATGGCAAATTATGTGCCAAAGTATAGTTGAAAATACTTTTGCTTAGAGTTTTGCTTAAGCAAACGTGTTTGCAAATAGATAAATCGCCAGAATCACCTCATCCGTCAAGCCAAATTTTAGTCACTAAATGAAGTATTTACGCAACTATGTCAACAAAATATCATCAAATGTGCAGCAACTTAAAAACGTTTGCTTGATGTTTTGCTTAAGCAAACGTGTTTACAAATAGTTATTTTGCTTGTTTTTGCCAGATAATACCAAATATTATCCCCTATATGGCTCATTAAATGACCGATATGGTCCAGTTGAGGGTATTAAAATATAGTTTGCTGAACATTTTGCTTAAGCAAACGTATCTACAACATTTTATCTGGCTGGAAATATAAAAAGCCCAACCATTTTATCTGGCTGGACTTTAGCAGTTATATTGTTACATCCCTTTGTAGGCGCGGTTTTGATAATAATTATATTTTGCACATACAATCTGTTTAGTCTAGTGATTCGCTACATAAAAAAATGTTGTTTAGGAACTATAAATGTACAAAATGCGTGCCGCTTTTAAATTTTTGGCACAGTATTTGCGCATGGAGAGGTAGAAAAAATATACTTTTTTATGGGATTTTCCTTTTTACATTTGTAGCCCTGCGGCTATTTGCCTGCTTTTTATGATGTCGATAAGATTTATCGGTCATTATTAGCGCTCGGTAGTAACGCAGTAAATTCACCTTTTATAACACACAACGTAGTACCATGGCTGCACTTAGAGACCAACCGTACCTTCCATTATACGTAGATAAGTTCGCAAATGACGAGAAATTAAGGTACTGTTCCGCTTCCGCAAATGGCGTGCATATACGGCTGATGTGCCTCATGCACAAGACGAAATCTGGCATTTATGGCACCTTGGAACTCAAAAAAGAGTACAAAAAAGAGATAAAAACATCGTTTGCTGATACTTTTGCTCAAGCAAACACTCAAGCAAATGGTGAACAGCTTGCTGAGGATGTTGCTGCACATCTTGCTGAAGTACTTGCTGACTACTTTGCTAAACAACTTGCTACACAAATGCCATACAGTTTGGAAGTTATTCACTCTGGATTGACCGAATTGAATGAAAATGAGGTTATTTATTTCGACCATTTTTGTATCTGCCAGAACGGTATGATGAAGCAAGGAGATATCAGCGATAAGCGCAGCAGCGCGGGGAAGAAGGGATTTTTAGCAAAGGGGCGCAGTGGTCTTCCAGCAAAAAAAAAAGTAAATGAAACACCTGTTTTTACTAAAAACGTTGACGGCGATTTTGCTGAAGGTTTTGCTTCAGCAAAAGTGTCAGCAAACACTACAACTACAACTACAATTAAAAATACAATTAAAAGTACTAAGGATATAGGGGGTATAGGATATAAGAGAGGGGGTACGGGGGAAAAAGAAATTGGGGGAAAAAGGATTCCACCGAAAAGCGATAAAAAGCAAACTAAAGTCACAGACTCTAAAATCGAAATTGATATGATTGAAAAAGAATATGAAGTTGGAGAATTTTTAAACGTGTATTTTGCTTCACCAAAATATTCCATGGTCAGGGAACGACTAGCCATGAGCAACTACATGGATTTGGGTGTGTTACGACTTTGGGCAGAAGCATTCAACGAGTATTTGCTTTCGTCAGGGCAGGACCTCAACGAAGAAGGTAAAACCATAAAATTGGAAAGTGACTGGGCCAAGCACTTTAAATTTTGGTTGCAAAAGCAAGATTTGAAGCAAAACCCTAAAAAACATAACGAAAATAAAAAAGAAGAATATGAAGCAAAATCAAAATCAGCTAGTCAGAACGGAAACAGGAAAAACGGACAGCAACCTTTCGATTTACGTTCAGCAGTCGGAAAACTTAATATGCTCCCTGATTAAGCTCGGAATTCCTGATGATTCTGACATGGGAAAGTTGGCAAGGACGGAAGGGAAAATGGAGCTACTTTCTTTGACCTCAGAACTTATGCCTAAAGGCGCTCCAAATTTCCTTGGGGTTATGAAGTGCCCGCCGATGGAGTTATTGAGGCAGGAGAAGGGTGCTAATGCGCTTAGAACGGTAATAATCATCTTGGTAAGAGACCTATGTAACAGCGTTAATGTAGTTCGCAACATGAACGAGGACCAAATCATCGAAGCTGCATGCATGCTTTTGGATGAGTGTGGCGACTTCAGATTGGAAGATTATGTCATGATGTTTTCCTTGGCAAAAAGGGGTAATTTGGTAAAGATATTCGACAGGCTAGATATCGAAACAATTGGCAAAATGTTGGACGCTTATTGGCAAATGAGGTCCGAAGCTGGGAAGCAAAAACAGGAACAGGACATGCGAGATTATGAAAATAACCTCTATCAAATTGAACGTCAGGCCAGAATAGAACGTGCTAGAGTTCCAGAAACCGAAGAGGAAAAGATAAAAAAGCAAGCAGAAGATGAGATGCAGGATAGGTGGTTTGCTAAACTAAAAGAACTAGCTAAGGGCCTTCAGGACAACGATAACGATAAGGTAAACAAGTACAAGGAGCGCGATGAGATGATTAAAAAGCATCAGCAGTTCTTAGAAAAACAAGTTGAGGCGCGGTCAAAGCATTGTTTGCAGCAGTTATCAGCACTAGATGAAAATAAGTTTTTACCAGACTCTGCTATTATAGATATGGAATTTATATTGAGGGCACAGGTTGAAAACTGGGAGCACCTTTTATGCAATAGCATGAAAATCACCAACAAGCAGTTGCATAAGATATTGCTGCTGGATATAAAGGATGATGCACTCAGGATTAGTTTCATTAAAGTCGGTAAGCAACTTTTAGGAATATAAAAACTCATGAAATGATTATCGGTCACAAGGATAGATGTTGAAATAGGGAACCGTAACTGGTCCCTATTTTTTTTCAAGTTCTTTACCCGACCGTCTGGTATATCCTTCCTTTGTGAATGGTTCAATAAAAACCAATTTAGGAGTAACCCTACCAGCACCAGTCCACCTTATCGCGGAGTATCCGCTCACCCAGAATTCACCGTTTCTCACAGTGGTTACATTCCACGTGTTATTTATTACGGTTATAGGTAAAGGAAGTGTGTTTATTATCTTGCCGCTCTTTTGAGTGCCATACTTTTGCTTTGGCTCCAGAAGTACTGTTTCATTATCACAAAGGAGTACATAGCACATGAGAGCATACAGATAAGGAGCGATTCTTCTGCCATCCTCGCTATTAAAGTGCTCTGCTATTACGCTTTCATTCAGTTCTACGTAAAGGAGAATCCAATACATTAAGCCGTCATCATTTGGCTTTCTGTCCTCTTTTTTATGGAAAGTGAAGTCTAAGTGGCAGAAGTGTATCAGGCCATTTTTCTTAAATACCCGAATGCAGGTCCCACTATCATGTAGTATAAATGTCTTCTTAAAGTCAGGAATATGGTTAAAAATTTTCCAGCCCTCAATGTCCAGACAACGTTTTGTGTCGAACAGGTTCAACTTTTCGGTAACTGACTTTGTAACGTAGTATGTTTTGTTGTCCTTATTGCTAAGTAGCTCATACATGCTTACATAATTCTCTGCGGCATCAATATCTTTTAGTAGGTCTATACCCTGTCCCGCAGCTTGGTCAATTATCATTTCTGTCCACAAGCTCTCATCCGTCAGTAGGCGTTTTACTATGTGATTTTCAAGTTTCATAACAACTAAATAAAGAAGCGGGTGGAGTATCTACTGTGTGTTAGTTGCGCTTTTACGTAGTAAACATTCCATCCCGCTAGTCTATATTAGTAACAAAATCCGTGCCAAAAAGAATATTATGCCTGATATATTTATATATTCGTCACAACATATGCATCATTAACCACCAATAAACTTTATAATTTAAAATATTCAGTAAATTCGCAGTGTAATTTTAAATGTGTATTTACAAAAAGTTGGATTATTTAAATAAAAACAATTACTTTTATGGAAAAAATACATAATACTCAGATTCGCATGGATGGTAGTAAATCAAGCTTCATAGATTTTTTGACGAGTGATTGGTTATATAAAATTATACCGTCTTTTTTTGTAGGGTTGTCAGCTAAAATTGCTAATGACGTGAGGCGCGGTCGGCACATGTCTATGATAGGCTGGATTTCAATAGTGTTCATGAGCCTCAGTGCTACGTTCTTTTCTAACTGGATATGCATATCCTATGGAGTCACTAAGGAACATACAGTTATAGTGAATGCTTTTGCTACTCTTTTTTCTGAGCAAATTTTTAGAATCCTATTTTCTAATTTCTACCCAGTTGTTTCCGCTTGGATAAAGCAGAACCTTAAATACACACTCACGGCCATAGATAATGCCGAAGAAAACAAATCAAAAGAAGACAAAGACGGCGAATTTTAATTTTTTTTATTCTAAAAGTTATTTTCTATAAAAAATATATTAGTTTTATAAAAAAACTAATGGACAATATTTTTTTCTGCATAGTGCAGAAGCATAAAGAAGACACCCTATACTACATGGGGTACTTTAAGCCATATTTAAGTTCAACACTATTAGTACCAGCAACATCAACATATCTCAGCGAAGCTTTAAAAATAACTTTCGAGCAGGAATCTACTGCTATATGTAAGGCATTGGGTTTTGGCTGGGAAGTAAAAAAACATTTTGTGGATAGTAAAATTTAAACTATGAATACAACACCGAGTATCATTGACATCAGCTCAAACAACGGCAACATCGACTTTGGCGTATTATTTGCCAGCATGTCTCCAGACCCTATTGACGGGAAGAAAAGAATAATTATAAGGACATCAGAAGGATATGGCAGCAAGGATGCTAGATGCCTAGAGTATGCAACTAAAGCGACTGCTGCTGGGTTTACAGTGAGCTACTATCACTTCGCTTATCCAGATACCCACAGTGGAGGGACCGTAGCGGCTGATTCGTTCAATGAAGCAGATTATTTTTGCAACACCATTCAGGCACTACCACCGTATGAGTTTCTGGTAATAGATTTGGAACAAGCAAGCACATTAAGTCAAACAGATTTTGCCACGTGGCTTCAGAGCTTTTTAGACCACGTATATAGCAGGACGTGTGTACAGTGCGTATTATACACCTATGCAGATTATCTTAACAGGATGCTCCCAGAGAATCATACGTTCGGGAATTGCAAGCTCTGGATAGCGAACTATTCAGTAATGCAGAATCCGCCGCTGCCAAAAGGATTTCCTGATTGGTGGATGTGGCAGTACATTGAAACTGGTAAAATAGATGGTATTGCTACAAATGTAGATTGCTCGAAATTCAATACAGCTAATATTCCTGCTTGATGCAGTTTATATATAAGAAAAGAGCCGCAAACTATTGCGGCTCTTTTCTTTGTGTGTTATAACAGGTTGGAAGATAGACATTAATAGCGTGTTTTAAATCTTTGGTCCGAACTCTGAATTTAGCAATTGTTCTGTAATGATTTGGCAACGACCTTGCATCAGATGTCATTATCACATAGCCTTCGTGTTCAACTTGATAGATATTAAACATCATCTGGTTGTTCTTTTTCTTTGGTTACATTTATGAGTAATTCAAGTGAGTTATATAAAACGGTGCCGCTTCCTCGGCAAACATCACACTCTATAAGTATCGATGGTGTGATTGAAAATGTTGTTCCTAAACCGCTGCATTCTGAGCACGTTTTTTTAGGGGTGCTTTTTTCTTTATTCATTTTGAAAATAGATAACCTCGTTTTGAAAAACACTTTATTTTTTCTGCACCAAGTATTCTCCGAAGCTCTACAATAATAACTCGTACTGAGTTATCGCTTACGTTGTAGTGGTTCCATCCCGCAATTTTTAGTTGTGACATCGTCACTATCATGCCTTTGCTTGTATAGAGACGTTCAAGCAAGGCCGCAGCTAAAGGGGTGAGCATATGTTCTTCACCGTTAACGACAACCATGTAATTTCTCGTGTCTATTAAAAGGCCATTGTCTGGTGCTGTCAACATTTCATTAAAAAAGCAGGCCATGTATCCAGAGATGTAGAGACTTCGCTTTTCATTTACTAACTTGCACGCTTCCTTGTTGGAGGCGTGCAAGTACGGTAGAATTTTTTCGGCATTTTTTCGCGCAATTGAATCTGCTTGAAATGGCTGCATTTATTTTAAGTTTTCCAGTATGACAACGTATGCTTTTTCATCATCGCTTACACCTTTCGTAAGCAGCAAATCAAGAATGAAGGCCTTGGAGTAAGTGAGAATCTTTTCAGTCTTGTCAAGATTCTTCTTCGTTATCTTTATCGGAGCACTGCTATCCTCTGGCAGTTCCATTCCACTAACACCAGTGGTCTTTACATTGTCCTGCTGTTTTGGAATTTCCCCGTCTTCCATATCCCGCTCGTTACGCACATTGACAGGGGCCAGAATAGGCTGTAAATTACTTGCAGCAGTTATCGCGGCACGCTTTTCGGCAATAGCAGTCTTTAGCTCAGCATCTACGTCCTTTGGTTCTTTCTTTTTCAGGAGGCCGATAACGGTAGTAGTTGAAACCATACCGTCCACTATCATTTTCTTTGTAGAGGCGCTGGCAGAGTTCAACAAAAGTAAGTTTTTGATAGTGGTAATGGACTTACCTACCTTCTTTGCTATTTCTTCAGGAGTACAGCCATAAGCCTCGGCGCGTTTGTACACATTGCTTTTTTCCAGCGCGGTAAGTGGGACACCAGAGTTAGAGGTAATGAGGTCCAACGTTTTATCGATGTCACTCATGTTCAAAACCTTTATTACTGGTATTTTGAACTCATTAGGGTCCAGCCTANCGTCCGCTATGGCTAAATCCACTGCTGCCATCCTGCGATGTCCGCTGATTAGCGTCAGTCGATTTATGTCCCCCTTCTTCTGGTAGGCGCGGACTGCCTGTATGATGCCATTTTCGACAATACTATCGGCCAGCTCTGGTATATCTGTATACTCGTCTCGGCCATTGTATCCGTCCTCTAATATTATTTCATGACGGAGTGCTTTAAAAAGGTCTGTGCGCTGCATTTTATTTCGTTTTGCTTATAGATTGCAACAACCATGCCAAACTTTATTTTTCATCTTGTTATTTTTATAGGCAATTCGGCATGATATTTGCACTTATTGTTGAAACTAATTTCACGAGGTAACTACATGCTTATTTATTCTCAAAGTAAACAATTACAACTAAAATTCATACCTTCGAAACAGTGTTAAAAACGTACAGATATCGTATTTATCCGACCGTGAGTCAGCGGCTTCAAATCGAGCAAACGTTCGGTTGTTGCAGGCTTGTTTATAATTTGGCGTTGGACACTAAAATGTATGCGTGGAAGGCTCATGCAGTGAGTTTAAGTGCGTATGATTTGATGAAACAACTAACCGATGCAAAGCAAGATTACGAATATTTGCAGTCGGTTGACAGTCAATCATTGAATGCTGCGATTTTGCAAATGGACACCGCATACAAGGGGTTTTTCGCTGGCGGAGGGTATCCTAAATTCAGAAAAAAACAGGGCTATGCAAGTTTTGCAGCACCGTGTAATAAGCGCGAAGTTGATTTCGAGAAAGGCACTTTGACCATTCCGAAACTCCCCGACATCAAGTGTGTTTTCAGTTGTAGATTTGAGGGTAAAATCAAGACGGTAACGATTTCCCGTACACCAACAAGGAAATATTTCGCGTCAATTTTGGTGGATGATGGGTTGAAGGCACCTAAAAAGCAACCGATTATCGCTTCAAAAACTATCGGAATTGACCTCGGTCTAAAGGATTTTCTGATTACTTCCGAAGGGGAAAAAGTAGCGAATCCGCGTTTTTACCGCGAGGCACAAACGAGATTAAAGGTGTTGCAGCGCAGAGTTTCGCGCAAGAAAATTGGCAGTGCGAACCGAAAGAAAGCGTAGTTCAGGTTGGCGATTCATCATGAAAAAACGACCAACAAGCGTAAGGATTTTCTTCAAAAACTCAGCACGAAATTTGTGAGCGAGAACCAAGCAACAAGTTTTTGTGTTGAGGATTTGGGGGTTAAAAGCATGTCAAAACGCGCGAAAAAGAAGCTGAACGAGGCAGGTGTGGCGCAGCCGAACGGGCAATCTGCGAAGTCTGGTTTGAACAAGTCAATCCGCGATGCTGGCTGGTCGGAATTCGTCCGAATGTTGGCGTACAAGTGCGACTGGGCGGGTAAAAACCTGATAAAAATTGGTCGATTTGAGCCGAGCAGCAAGACGTGTAACTCGTGCGGCACAGTGAATGAAACACTGACTTTAAAGGACCGTTCATGGACCTGTGAAGCGTGCGGAACAACGCATGACCGCGACATAAACGCGGCGAAGAACATAAGGGATATTGGCATAAAAAATTCACGGCGAGGTGCGTCGGGTGGGCCTGTGGAGTCGCGGACAAAAGTTCGGGCGAAGAAGCAGGAATATAAAAAGTTAACCCCGATTTAGGGTCGATAAGTATATAGTTACCTAAACCAGAGTTAACACTTTAGAAAAATACAAATGAATTGCCACAGATAAAAGAGTGTAGATGCCGAAATTGCAATAGAATACTAAAGGACCCATTTTACGCGAAACTGGGAATAGGCAGGATATGTGCTGACAACATAGGCGCTGTGATACCCGACAAGCCATCAGAACCTAAAAAAGCAAAAGCGGGTAAAAAGAAACAAGGCCGAAAGATAAAAAAGTTGAGAATCGCTTCTGATAAGACTGTCAACAGATTGCAAATGAAAATCCCTTTTACTGAATTTAACTTTCATCTGGTTGTGTACGGTCCAGAAACGGAAAATCCACTTTGCTACGGAGCGGAAGTGGATTAACTTAATATCATGAATCAATAAGACGCAAGTGTTGCCATAATGGCGTAAGGCAAAACTTGAAACAAAGGTAAGATAAATTTGTTACTTTCGCGTAGTACAGTTATGCCAGAGCGGGAGATTAGAATATATAAATACTTATTCAGCGATAATACCACCTTGGAAATAGAGGCGGATAATAGAGCACAGGCAAGAACTGCATTGAACAGGTATGTTTATGGGAACAGGGCCAGATACGCGGGGATAAGACTTGATGGGGAGTATGTGATAAAGCCTTTGCAGGACGTGTCAAAAAAAGTGGTCAACGGCAAAACTTATATTTGGATAGGATTTGAGTCAAGTCCCGTGGATGGGTGGATGGAATACGAATACTATAAGTTTCTTAGGAAGGTAAAAAACATAAAGGGCAAAACCATAAAAACTCAACAAACACAATAATGAAGTCAGCAGATGAAATTGTCACAACTGGTCGGGCTGTTTTTTATACGGTACTGTACCCTGAGTTCCGAAAAGCTGCAATCGAGAGAGGCTATACGTTGGCCCTGCACGGCAGCATGGCAAGTGATATGGATTTAATTGCGGTAGCGTGGGTCGAGGATGCGAAGCCGCCAGAGGACTTGGTAAGGGCATTCTCTGACCTTATTGGCAATACAGTATGGAAGGACCACCACTTAACGGATATGGCGATTAAGCCACATGGTAGATTGTGCTACACTCTTTCCATTTACAGTGATTGGTATATAGACCTGAGCATCATGCCGCCTATAAAAAACGAGGAACTTCCCAATCATCGGTCGGCGGAACTTACGGCTGCATACAATGAAGTGATAGACGATATATATAAATCAACTCAAAAAGATTAACACCATGGAAGGATTCTACGTTGTATATGTAATTTCTCCTAACGGGGATAAAGGCTATGTCTGTATGAAGCCAGAAGGCCTAACAATTGCCGTTGGTGGCGTGACAAGTGACATTACCCAGTTCGCCACATTCAAAGAGGCTAAAGACTTTATCCGAGAGCGTAAGCTTGAGAAAAAAGGCCTTCGAGCATACATACGCACTAATCAAGACCTGATTGACATGCACTCCGCCGAACTTGTTACTTACCCAGATGCGCTTTATTATCTGGAAACAGAAGATGGCAAGAAGATGTGTTATGATGCGGAAACTAAGCAGTATTTCTTTGCAAATAAAGATGTTGGTTTTGTTTGTTACAAGCAGTCCGACATGGAGGGACTCAAAGAAATGGCAGTTAACTTAACAAGGGAAATGGCCGTTAAGGTGGAGATAAAAAACATGCAGGACCGTAAAAAGGAATGGTAACTACATACCTATTTACTCGGTAGTGTCTCAGTTTGAAAGTTAATGTTTTTTAACAGAAATGGAATCTAATTTTGTTGGGATTAAGGGTGTTGCGAAGTGTTTATCAAGTTCCATTTTAATAAAGTAAAAGAGGATGGCAGCGATTAGTGTGCATAGTATTTTATTGTTATTTATCCATTCAACTATTTTCCCGATAAAGGTTTTTGGTTTGTCATTTGATGCGACATATTGTTTCTGTATGTTTTTTGCTGGGCTATTTATATTCTTAGTGCCGAGTAAAAGGTCTCGACTATGATTCCCAACCTGACTACCAATAATATCTCCGCCTCCTGTATTGATTCTGATGTTTGGTGTGGGTTTTTCTTTAGGCTTTTTATTTGAAAAGCCGCCCTCATCCATTAGGCTTTCTCCCTTGGGCAGGATGAAATAGTCATGGTATGAACTTGACATTATTTCCCCGATGTATTTTTGCGATTTCAAATCGTCTAAAACAGTATAAATTCTATCCTCGCGAATTTCGGTATGTGTTTCTAGATACTCTTTTAAATCGCCGAGGTATATTCTGTGTTTATCGAAGTGCCTATATAAGGCATTGAGAATAATGTCTCTTTCTTCATTGATGGTCATAAGTGTGTGTGTTGCGGTTCAAAAGTAGTCAACAATCTTACAAAACGAAAAGGCTGCTCAGTGCAGCCTTTTGTATTAGTGAGTGATGGTGAATATTCCTCGTCTTGCTAATCTTTTTTGTTCTTTTTTAATTTCGTCAGCGTAAGCCATTTGAACGAGTTGTTCGAGCGACATTGGCCTTGTTGTCAGTTTGGCTTGCATGGCAGGCGTAACGCGAAGTGTTTTGTGGATACGGCAGAAGTTGTAGTAAACGAAGTGCAGAGCTATTGCGTAGCAATGGTTTTCGATTTTCTTTGAGAACGCATTGGTGAGGCGGGTGAATCTGCGCATGGACATACGCATGGTCAGATTTTGGCGTTCAACATAACTGGTAGAAATGAGTGCGGGGTCAGGGTCCCCAGATACCCAACGTTTTTCAATCCCTGTACATGTTGGTGGGCTATATCTTTTCTCGTTCGAGTTGCCTTCTGGAGTTCCGTAGATTTTAATGAGCTGTGCAAAATCTATTTCATCATCGAAAGCATCTTCCACGGCTTTAAGGTATGGCTTGTGGCCGTCCGTTGTTAGCTGTACTCTGTTACGTAAGCGAGATGAAACATCTTTCATAAAGTCGTTGGCAGAAACAGCGTCACGATTGCCAACAAAAAAGGACACCACGAGTTTTGAATCAGCATCGATGCCAACCCATGTCCATGCATCGCCTGCGCCATCTTCTGCGCTCTTGGTGCAGTATTCAACGTTCTTGTCCTTGGCGTAAACGAAGCTCCAAATTTCATCAAATTCGATACGTGTTGAGTTGACGTTTATCACGGTATCGTTGTGAAATTGTTGGCAGGCTTGTCCTACTTGTTCAAGTATTTTGGTGACAGTATTTATGGAAATATCCATGATGCGGGAAGTGGAGCGAAGGCTATTCCCTTCAACGAGTAACCGAACTACTTTGGCTCGGTCGGCAATACTTAACTTATTCATGCGCGAGTATGTATTTTCCTATCTGTTTGTCTAAATCCTCTCTATCTATCGTCTTACACCATCAATATTCCAATTAACGTGCCAAACTGTTGATTTTATTGGAATAAACAAAAAAATATTTTGTGATTTTAAAGGTATTTCTTACATTCGTGTAGCCCCGACTGGATTCAAACCAGCAACCTAATCTTTAGCGGAGAGTTGCTCTAATTCAATTGAGCTACGGGGCTAAAAACACTTAACCACTTGTTTCAGCAGGTGGTTTTTTTTGTGTCTGAATGTGAAGGTATGTAGGCTATGAAGTGGGTATGTACTGGAATATTTTCGGTTTTTTTAGTACGAAAAAGTGCATGGATATTTTAGTACCCAAAAAAACAGAAACATTTGGGTACTAAAAAGAGAGTGAATTTTACCGTACTTATCAGTGATTTTTTTTCTTTAAGGCGGTGTGGTGTCTATTTGTTGAAATGGTAGTCAACGGCTTTATTTAGGTAAGCATGATATAGGGTGTAGTTGCTGCCTGATTTCTCCCAATCGTGTTTGGTAAGCAGCAATCCGAAAGACGCAAGAATTAACGCGACTATTATGGTCTGATTGTACTTGCTTGGGAAACCTTCTATTTTACGATTAAATGCGGGGTCAATATATGCCAACAGGAATTTTTTGGCGTCTTTTAGGAGAGCCGCTTTACTTTCCACAATGGGATAGAAATCATTTTTGGTGATGAGGTTGTCATAATATTTATTGATAAAAATGGTTGATGTCAATGTTGTGTTTTCATTCTTGTCTAACATTTTCCATACCGAATTCATCATGCTGTCTGGTGCGTTTTCATCTTTTTTCCTTCGCCTTGTTTTCTTATTTTTATCGTGAATTGAAATCTCATATTGAGTAGGAAAAGAGAACCCTTGCCCATAAGTATTTAGGTCACTCAATACTCTGATACGAGCATTATTAACAAGGCTTGTTTTTATGTGATTACTTTCAAGTAGCGTCTTATCAAACAGGTCGAAATAGGATTTCAGCACACGTGCAGGGATTTTGTTTTTCAGCTTGATATGCTTTTTAATAAATCTTTGATAGCGAAATACTTTGCACATGTCATCCTCATAGTATTCCAATACTATTTTTTCTTTTGGTCGCTCTGTATTTTTCTTAGGCACTAAATTTTGGCTTGTAATTTGTAACAAGATAATAACGTCAATGATAATTTGTTACTTTCACAAAAAAATATCCAGATTTGAGCATATAAAAACCGAGTAGAATATAAAGAAGTTGTATTAATAATACAGGTTGTTACCGTCCTAAATGTCCAAAGTTTAAAAATCGGTCTAAGCAACAAATGGATTATAGATACGCCACATGGCGTAACTGTATCTTTTTGCTTAGATAGGCTTTGGACAGCCTTGGACGGTGAAGAGAATTTCAGTTACGCTATTTTATTTTTCACAAGTCCAAAATGTCCAAACAAATGAAAAGAACGAAGACAGCTCTGGGAGCAACATTCACGACAGCGGCAATGCTGCTACTTGCAACTTTAGGAAGTTGCGTAAAGGGAGACAAAGGCGATACTGGAGACACGGGAGTCGCAGGCACTAATGGGACAAACGGCAATGCAAATGTGGTTGCGAGTACGTTAGCAGTTGCCTCGACAAACTGGACCTACTTAAGCGCTAATTGGGAATACTATGTGGATTTTACCGACAACACAATTACGCAAGACGTTGTTGATAATGGGACAGTATCCATATTTTTCTCTGTGTTCAGCGGTACTGGGTGGCAGGCCATTCCTTACACTTATGATTACAATAGCACAACATCATTGTCATTTGGATACAACTATATCCTTAATGGCGGTAGTATTTTCATCAACGTTTCAAACGCTTCTACTTTCACGCTTCCTGCGTACAATTTCAAGATTGTCGCTATCGGTGGTGCGCAGCGTAAAGCTCATCCAAACACAAACTGGAATGACTATAACTCCATCAAGGCGGCCCTTGGCAATAGCATGACCGAAACTACAATCAAAGCAAAATAAATTCACACAAAAACACACAACTAATATGAAGCACACACTTATTGCGTTGGTAGTTTTTCTTGCATTGCCGTACATGAGCAATGCGCAGAATACTTTGAGATTAGAGAACAACACGAATCATGATATATGGGCTTCCTATGCGACATACGATGGCAGTTGCTGGGTTTGCGTAGGCTGGTTTAAAGTTGATAAATTCAACACACGGGACCTGAATATGGGGGATTACAGCGGACAGATTTTCATACACGGTGAGAATAGGGCGGCAGGTATGGAGCGCAACTGGGGAGACAATGATATGTTATGTGTCGAGGAGGGTGAGGCGTTTAATATCCGCTGCCCACGAAATGTTCAATGCAAAATAAAGAAGATGTTCTCGCTAATTAATTCTAACGTGGACGGGGTCACGAAGTTTATTTTTAACCCATAATCAAGGCATCTAAAAATAATCCCGTTTTCTTTTTGAGGGCGGGATTATTTTATAAAAACAGGCATGAGGATTGTATTACGGAAGGTTCAACCGAAATTTTATGAGCCGAAAAAACCTTACACAAATCAGCATATTTATGGGAATACAGACCGATTTTAGCACGCAGTTTTTGATAGACGAAATCGCCAAAGTTGCAACGCATCCGTACAGCGAGTGGAAAATTGGAATGGGTGAAAAGATAGAGGATGAGGGGTGTTTGAGCACGGTAGTATTCAATCCTCAAAACGGTGAAGTTGCATTAAGGGCGTACCAATATTTTGTAGGGCTTGGAATGTCTGGGAAACCATCGAAAGCAGGTGCAGCGACTTATGTGTATCTTTTCAAAGAAGCGTGGCAGAAGAGCGGGAAGGGTATTTTCTAATTCTTACCTTTTGGCTTGTCTTTTTTGACTGGCTTTTTCGCCTGTTCCGATTTCTGTTCGGTAATTTCGCCTGTGGCTATTTCTACGATAGATTTAGCTCGTAAGTTTGTATCTTTAGGAAGTGGTTTCTTAATCATAACACCACAAAGTTACACCACATACTTGTTAAAAACATTTAACTTTCAAACTGAGACACTACCATTTACTCTCAAAGTAAACAATAATAATTAAAATCCATACATTTGCAATAGTGTTACGAGCCTACAGATATCGCATATATCCGACTGAAAATCAGCGGCAACAAATCGAGCAAACGTTCGGCTGTTGCAGGCTGGTTTATAATTTGGCGTTGGGCATAAAAATCGATGCATATCGTAACCATGGTGTGAATTTGAGTGCGATAGATTTGTGTTATCAATTGGCGGATGCGAAGCAGGACTGGGAGTTTTTGCGCGCTGTTGACAGTCAGGCTTTGCAGGCATCAATCAAGAAAATAGATGCCGCGTACAAGGCATTTTTCAACGGCGGCGGCTTCCCGAAATTCAAAAGAAAATCTGAAAAACAAAGTTTTCAGTGTCCGAATAACAAGCGCGAAGTAGACTTCGATAATAGCTTTTTGACCATTCCGAAAATCGCAAATATTCCCATTGCGTTAAGCCGTAAATTTTCTGGAACAATAAAAACGGTCACTATTTCGCGCGTCCCGTCTGGCAAGTATTTCGCATCGATTTTGGTTGATACGATGGTTGAGAAACCAAAGAAACTGCCACTAAAAAAGGTGGTAGGAATTGACCTTGGCTTAAAGGTTTTCGCGACGCTGAGTGATGGTTCAAGCATAGCCAATCCTCGTTTTTTGCGCGAGGATATGGCGCGATTAAAAGTGTTGCAGCGGAGGGTTTCGCGCAAGAAAAAATGCAGTGCGAATCGGCGTAAAGCGCAGAGTAGGCTTGCGATACATCACGAACGAATCGCGAACAAGCGGAGTGATTTTTTGCATAAGGCATCGGATTTGATA
>JGI24891J29808_1000283_pt1 | contig 44520 bp, 38 predicted proteins | sample FreactcultuFSWF8_FD_29808 | JGI IMG/M metagenome (IMG submission 29808) | reverse complement strand
AAAGCCGCTCCTTGGGCTATCGGTAAGTGATAATATCCCAAAATGGTATACCAGTCCCAAAATCCACCCCAAAAAGTTGGCCGATGGTATACCAACCCCCCTCCCACTCAACAACCCTACTGACTACATTTTATGCCTCGCGTACTCTACTATGGTATGGAGCTTCGCAGACATCACAATAAGCACAAACATGGCCCGTGACCTCGGCACCCGCCTCGTCGCCCTGATCTTCTTCGGCCGCGAAGCCTTCACCTACCACTCCTACTCCTGGATCTCCATCCTCGTCAACATACCCGCCACCCTCTTCGCCACAGCCTACTACGAAATGCTCATGCGCGACAGCTTGCAAAAAATAGGTAAAGGGGCTGCCGTTCACGAACACGGAGAAGAAGGTTTGAATTTGCATTTGACTAAGAGTGGTATTTCTGGGCAGCAGCAGGGGCCCTTGAGTCCAGGGATGCAGAAGGTGTTTAGCTTGGGGTCGCAGGGGAGTACGTTGCATGAGGGACATAAAATGGAGCCGGGGTTTTCGTTGGCGGCGGAAAATCGTACTAATGGGGGGATTTGAGAAGGGGTATGTAGACGGTCGAGAGAGCCTGCTAAGAGTGATAGGAGCATGCTAAAACTGAGTAGAGTATTGAAAGGCACAGATTGGCTTGAGTCCAGACTTATATACAGCTTTGAACAGATGAAATGTCAGTTTTGAGCCTCCCCATTTGACATCGCATTAGCCATATCGCTGTTTGGAGAAGTCAAAGAGTCGCTACCTCCAGTAAGTTTGACACTCAATGTTCAAGACTCATATGCTCACACTCGGGCAACTATGATAGCTCGCCGAGGACCTAAGTGACCATGTTCGTTCCTGCGATCTAATCGGACAATAAACGTGCAGCAACAACGCGACAATATTTGATGCGACTGACGAGAACGATCAGTTTCGAACACGAGAATGATGAGTAAGACAAGTCGATGAGAAGTGTATGAGATGGATGCAAAGCGCGTTCGTTCTTCCTTTTCGCGCACCAACGAAGTATTACTAGCTATTGTACAATGTTTTGTTCCCTTCCCCCTTCCTAATCACTCCGCGAAAAAATAATGCTAATGACAAGATCCGAACTGATACACCGAAACTAATACCCAAGGCTGCAGCAATCGGAAAGCGATCGATGGACAGAGTGACCGCGGAATCGAGTTGGAGTGGTGGAGCGCGGTGTGAGTGTTAGTGCGATGCTTGAGCGGGCTTGTTGCCGGCGAGCGCCGAAGCCGTGTCCTCTCTTTTCGTTGATGGTAAAGAGTTACAGAGTCATGGACGTGGCTAAACTCTCAGCAAGAAAACAATGATTCTCTTGCATAAGCTTTGTATCGAATGTAGACGTCGAATTCCGTCTGTGAACCCGTGTCGATTACTGGTCGGGCATGGCGGCAAGCTTTCTGGCAATTAGTGTCTGGAGCAGCTCCAAACTCTTACGCTGCTGCGCCAAGCTTTGCTCTGTGTGTTGATCCGATGCGGGAGGTGAGGGTGGGCCTGTCGTGTCCGATGACTTGGCCTCCTTCTCAGCTTCGATCATTTGCGCAACTACATCAGCTGGCGCCTCAGCCTGGTAGATAGAGTCAGTCACGGTGTTCAAAAGCTGTTCAAGAAGCTGTGTCTTACAATGAGGGTGGTGAGCAGACCTCTGACTTGGTCACCGTTGAAGTCGAGGTCGGCTTGCTGATTGGCAAGACCGACAAGATCGAGAGCAGTACGCTGTTCCACGAAAGAGCGACGGAAGAAATCGGTTTGTTCCATCGCCCTTCTCTTGTTGGGGCGAGAGTAAGCCTGAGGATTGCTGTAGTACTGTTCAGCTGCTCGGCCACTGAGAAGTTGTTAGAACAAGATTTGTCGAATCGCAGTGCAAGCAGCTTACCGTCTGACTCTGTCAATGAAGTCGAGCTTGATACCCTTCTCAGGTAGGCGATAAACAACTCCAGAGACATCGACTTCCTCAAATTCGGAATCATCGTCGCTCGAGTCATTGGCTATCTCAATCACACCATCGTTGATGAAGTCACGATTGAGTGCAGTGTCAACAACCTTTGCACCACGAGGTCTGCGCATGTGTATTCTTCGTTCCCTCTGGAACTGGCGGTCAGCAAGACGAGGCACTTCCATCGCGCGAAGCGCGTGATCGGCATGCAACGGGCAAAGCCAGTCACGGATCTTTCTGCCAGTATGATCGCGATAAGGAGCATTGGCAAGAGGTGGGTCGAGACAATCAAGATGCCAGTGAGCGCTACACTGATCACAAGTAATAATCTCGCGTCGACCAAGAGATGACAGCGAGCAGTTATAGCACAAGATAGCCTGACCTTTAGCATCCTTTGTCTTGAAGTGGTCAGGCAGCTCATCATATCCGGCACCTCTTCTGTAACAAACGTCAGTAAATCTTTCGGAGTCATATCGCTTGCACGAGGTCTGTTGAACAACAAGCGTTTCTGGTGCTTGGTTCCAATCTCATGCGCATCGACTTACCGAGTCTTTGTAGCGAGCTGCTCTACGAACTTGCCGTCCTTAGCGGTAGCGACACCATCAAAGTATTCGCGAATGTCCTGAGGGAGTACGAAGTTTGACGGGTTACGCTTATCAAGGTTGAGAAGCAACGCAGCGAAGAGGCCACGAGAATGTCTCTGGGGCTGTGCGCGCTTCGCTGTACAGCCAAAACAGTACCATGCCTCATTCAACTCAGGCGCATCTTGACTCAAGGGAGGATCAAGGCAATGGAGATGAAACGAGCTATCGCAACCATCGCAGCAAAGAAGGAATCCGCTGGTATTGCAAGCTGTGCAATAGTCGTTGTTGTCGGACTGAAGAAGGGGTGTTAGTGAAGGACTTTTGCAGCAAATTTTCATGGTAGACGTGGTCGAGATGCAACAAGCATGACGAATATGTAAGTAGGGGAGAGATCACGAATGTGCACAGATGGAGGACTGCAGGAAGTTCGTACCTCTTCGTTCACATCAGGCCCGCCGGGGCTGGCTCTCCGGCTAGTTCCGTCCTCGTCAGCACTCTGCCCCGGTGCTTGCTTTTTGACTGGCCTGCACGCAAAATTGTGGTTAGCATTTTGATAATCGTAGTCTCTGATACGCGGAAGAGTAGAATCGCTCAATATACTGCGCGTAGTTCCAGAGATGGGAGAGACGTACGAGTTCTTGGTTTTGGCCTTTTTCTTGAAGAGCTTGGCAGGCATGCTGGTTCTTTTTGGCGTATTTCTACGAGATGTAGACGAGAGCGGTGACGAGACTTCGGTCAAAGACGATGCAGCATCTGCAGAAATGTCTCTGCTGCGCGCATCACTTGCAGTGAGTTGCACGGGTGGCACCATCAAGTTTTTGTGCACCTTGGGGATGGCGGATAAATCTGGTCGTACGTGGCTTTCTTCAGTGGGAGCGTCTCGGTTGACAGTCTCGTCGAGTTTCTGCTTCTTTGCTTGGAACTGCCGGTCATCCTCGTCGTTTCCGGCTTCCATGGACGAGCGCTTACCAGAGCCGTTTGTGTCTACGGGAGCCGCAAGCGTTGTTGGGGCCACAGTCGAACGGGGCGGATAAGGAGGTGGTGAATAATGTGGTGCCATTAGTGCTTGAGGTTCAGGAGTTTCTTCGATTGAGGTGAGTGATGAAAGAGACGAAGAACTCGAGACGCTAGATGCGCGCGGCTTGGTTTTGGCTGGAAGAGGTGCTGGTGAGTCAACCGGCTTGCTGACGGCTTTCGTGTTTTTCGTCATTTTAAGTGAAATCTTCGGTTTACGTGGAACAGCCTGATTTTCGATAGAAGGGCGCGGAACCATTTCGGGAGCTGGTGAAGAGGTTCGTTTGATCTCACTCGGCAACTTCTTTTTCATAGCAGTTTCTTTGGCCTTGATCTTCTTTTTGGCCTGGTTGATGTGCTCTCTAAAAACGGCAATCTCACCTGGCGTAGAGGTCTGATCGAGAATACCCTTCAATAAATGTACCAGACGCGGGTCCGAGAAACTTTCCAGATAAACGTCTTGAATGGCGAGACCAAGAATTTTGTTCCCAACCTCCATGGATTTTCTCACTGCAGCTTTCACAACATTGTGGAGATTGCGCTGGTCTGGGTCAGACGGTATCGGAACCACCCGATCGAATGCTTTCAAGTGACGAATGACTTCGTCCTTTGGCAAGGGGTTTGGTGGATGCCTGGCAGAAGCGGTGGGAGCACTAGAAGCAGGAGGAGCAACAGGAGGGGCAACTGGTGTGGCTGAAGCGACAGGGGTAGCAACAGATGAGGGCACAGGGGTCTCAGAGGCCGTGACCGAAGGCGTAGTGGGTTTTGGCGAAGCAGTTGACTTGGCGTTGATAGCAGCTGAGCGAGAGAGACGGGCCTTTGCAGGCTTCTTGGAGGGGCGTGGCGTGTAGTCATCGTCACGCTCATCATCAACAATGACCAGAGGTTGCTCGGGCAGGACTTCCATGGGGGCAGGAGTTGTTTCTGGAGTAGCCTGATTGGAAGCAGTAGCCATGGGATTGGCTAGGGACTTGTTCAGAGCGTTCTTTCTGGGACCGTCTGGCTTCACCCTGCCTCTGACCTTTGCTGTCGGCCGGCTACCCAGAGCCTGCATGTCTTCGAGCACTCCGTAGGGGCCTCCACCATGGTCCTCAAAACTCGGGATGGGCGATGCGAGTGGCGGTTCTATCCAGTCCTGGGTAGAGACATTCGGAGCAGGAGGCTGGGCGACACTGCGGTTTTGGCCTGACGCTGCGGTCGATGCACGGGGGCTCCGGTTCCTGCTCCTGGTCGACGGCGTCGAATCCATTTTATTTTATAGCTCTTTCTAGGCCAGAGATGCCTCTTTTCTTAGATGCGGCGGTACAGTATTCGGTTCGGTGGAAGTCGCGATGTTGGGTAGGGAGGCAGGTACGTCGAATCTGAAGCGTGCGAAAGCCGTGACGCCTACGACTTTTTTCTGGTCGCGTAGAAACACCCTCTCCAGACGCCGAATCGCTCTCGCTCTTGCTTAAAGGATTGTTCTTCGTGTCCGGCTCGCTCACTCTCCACTTCGAGGCCTCACTGCGACCTATGTGTGCTGTGTCGAGGCGTGTGGCTTCAAGGAATCTCATCGCCGTGCCAAGGGGAGCCAAACACCCAGCCCCTTCTTCAACAGTCTTTCATCATCATCACACACCACCTTCACGTTATCACTTGTTCCCAGTCTGTCTGCTAACTTGTCTGACGTGATGCGTAATATTGCTAAGGGCTGAGTATGAACACTCATATCTGACTTCGATTTGCTTTCGACTAGTGCCTGGCATGCCATCTCTGACTTCCCCCTCGAGCCATAAGCACCTTCAACTCGTGTCTTGCCCTGCTGTTCATGCGTTGAGCCTGTCATCCTACTGCATCTCCACCATGAGAGATTTTTCAGTATGGCTGCTCAGCCTCGATCAGAAGCTTTCATCCTTGAACATTTTTGTGTCCCTTGGTAGGAACTTATGCCTCGGTGGTCTCAGCCTTCTTGGCGCTGGTCTTCTTCTTCTTGTTCTTGTTCTTCGAGTCCTTAGCAAGAGGCTGCTCAAGAATCTTCAGGACCTCCTCGTCGGTGATCTTCTTGTCGGTCTTGAACTTGGTAAGGTCAGGAGTGGGGGGTGCACTCAGGCGGCTGATACCGTTCTTGGTGACGGCTGTTTTCTAGATTAGAATTGTAACACTTTTTTGGGACATCACGCAAACTTACCAACAGTGGTGAACAGACGGCTGACAGCCTCGTTGTCCTTGTCACCGATAACCTCGTACTGGCGGAGGACGCCACCACGGACACATTCGACGACACCGACCTTTCCGGCGCGCTCGTCTTCCAGCTGGCGGAGAGAGAAGGGGAAAGTACCGAACTTCTTGACAACCTCGGAAAGAGTGGCTCTCGAGCTGGGTCTCTTCAGGCCGTAGGTAGTGGTGGTGCGGCGGTGAAGAGTGGCACGGTTGCCCAGAGACTTGACCTTGCCGGTACCCAAGCTGACACCCATCTCGACACCCCAGGCCTCGCCGACCTCGGGGAGACCATCGCCTCTGACGCCCTCGCCAGGAGCCAAGATGATCTTCTTCTTGCCCTCAATCTCGTTTCTCTCGAATTGCCAGCAGGTGGTGTTCTCGACCAGGTTGCAGTCGTAGCTCTTGACGACCTTCTCGAGGAGCTGGGTGATCTTGCCCTGGCTGTAGGGCTTCTGGGCACGTGCCTTGGCAATCTCCTCTTCGGAGCCAGAGGCGAGGGTACCAGGAGGGAGCATGGTTCTCAGAAGGAGTTCGTTGGCGTAGTAAGTGGCAAGGGCGAGATCGGCCTGGCGGCCCTCGAGTTCGCCGTTGGTCGAGGAGACGACGATTGAGTCGCAGACGATGGCACCAAAGCCGTCAATCTGAGCACCGAGCTGGATCTTGACGCACTCGCCAGCCTTGAGCTCGACGGCGGCCTCCTCAGCGTCGCTCTTGAGGGGAGTGTAGGGGGTGACAAAGGCGCTCGGCGAGACGGTGGTGGGGTGGGCAACACCCTTAGCGATCTTCTTGCCCTTGTAGACCTTGGCAATCTCCTCGTCAAGGAGCTGGTCGCCCTTCTCGCAGACGTCGACGATCTTGGCGCCCTCAGTGCACCATCCTTGAACACATGTCAGTCTTCAGTCGCCTGTTGTTTGCGGTCACGCCATGTACCTGTCACGGCCTCCAGAACCTTCTGAGAGATCTGAGCGGCGGTCTTGTACTTGGTGAGGCTAGTGTCGACGTCAGTGTATGTCGCTTTCGAGGGCAGTCGGGGATTGGGCCGTACGTGTCTGGGTTGTTCAGACTGTAGTCTACTCGCAAAGTTGATTAGCTTCTAATTATCCAGCATTCGACATCATGTCAGAGTTGCGCCTACCAATCTCAGCTGATTCGGTGGCCATTTTGAAGATCTGGTTTGGATTCAAATAGATCTAGGGAATATGTAAAGAGGTGTGTAAGAGTTTTGACGTTGTCGCAGAAGGAACTTCGGTGGTTGCGGTGCACAGCTCAATTTCGGCGCCTGTGCGGGGCAGCAGAATCAGCTTCGTCATTGCCATTTCTACCAACCTCTTCGCACTGTGTTTCCATGAGCTGATGCACGAATGGCAGCTTGGACTTTGGCCAGGGTAGCTCATGTCCGCCGAGTACAGAAGACCTGTTTCATTGTACAGGTCACTGACATATCACTACACTCACAACCTACATTGCAGCTTGCCGAACCCTGGGCTGTATCTTACCTTCACTATCAAGCATACACATGTGCCAGAGACAGGAGACTCATTTGAATCGATAAAGCGAATACGACCGTACATGTTGATTCTGCCCGTGCTATGTTTTGTGGTTGGTTATTGACATGCGGCGACACCTCAGTCAGTTCAAATGGGAATAGATTGACAGGGGCACAAATCATAGAATCCAGGGACCAAGAGTTTCTACTTGATTGATGTTACTTTGGGCAGATGTTTTACGGGTGATTGTCTCATAAAGCATCAAGCCGAAGCAACTGGACCATGTATGAGTAGCTACCTACACTAGGAATCGATTACTGTTTGCACACACTACCTACTTGTAGAAGACACAAGGACGTGTTTCGACGAGCTACAATAATTCTACTCACTTTGAGTCGTGCTATACATAACCCAATTTGCTACACAAGGCAGCTGAAGCTCCACTTAACAATCACTCACATCGTAGGAAGGCTCTCTGGTTACAAAACAAGGAGAGCAGTGCCATTACGACAAAATGACTGCTCACTTGCTTCACGGCTTGTTTGTTCACTTTGTTGAGCCAAGCCATGAAAGCGCGTTGGCTCTTAAAGAACGTCAAGGCTGCCTACAAAACGTCTGACTAACAGTTTTGCTTCCAAATACAGAACGTGATGCTGGAACTATCGAACGATCGGGGGGATGGACCAAACGTCGGTGCGCGTTGGGTACCCACGTCACTCGCGCCTACTTTGTAGAATCTTCCAAACTGATTGTTATCAAAACCTGCTCACATACACATTAAAAGGATAACAGTATGGGTCAATCGGTGCACTTTTGACTTTTCTATTCTTCTTGACCCCCACGACTTTACAACCTGCCCGGGACACCCGCGGAAACAGCAGAAACAGCTCAAATTGCGGTGTAATCACCTGGAAATAGCAGAGGTATGTACAGCGACTTCAGCCTCACCCATCATCTTTGCCTTGAGATCGCAGTGCTTTGGTCGTACGAACCAACAATCTGATCTGTACTCGCACGATCTCACGGAATGGAAGCGGCGAGCGCATGTCGCATGTTCGTCTATGTGGGATGCTGACCAACTGCTTAGCTGTTATAATTCTACCCCCCAGGACCACCATGGCAAACCGCCCTCCCAACCCGCGACTTGGCTCAATCAATCCGGTTTTTGACCCAAAGAACACTGAAATTCCCGTGACCCCGGCTGTTGACACTACTGGGCGTACTTCTTTCTTCCAGACCCAACAGATCTCTTCCCCTGAAGTGGCCTCGCCTGAAGGTATTGAGTAGACAGCATCAGTGTCAAAATACAGTCAAATAACTCGTGTATAGGTCAAAACGATGGTGCTGGAGAAGACGTCCTTCGTCGTCTGAGCTTAAGAGGACATCAACAACCTACTGACCAAGCCGATACTGACCCAAAGCTTGCCCACCCCAGCTTGAACCTGAGCGGTCAAGTGATCAGTGCTTTCTTCACGGTACCTTACAAGATCGGCTATGCTCAAGGATCAGATTGGGATCTTGCGTCTCGTAGAGGTACCTCCGCACTATTCGATTCATTCGCCCATCTCTCATCAAACGGATCTCCATGGAACCACACGCTTGTTGGCTGGACTGGAGAGATTCAGCCAAAGACTCGCAACGGGGTTTTCATGGACGAGAACAACGTGTCTTCCATGAACGTCGCACCTCTCAACAAGGCATCTGCGCCTATTCCCGTCGATGCTCATGTTCCGGCGCCAGAGCCCGGTTCCACCGAAGGCATGAGAATCACCAAAGAGGATCGTCAGAAGCTGGAACGCATCCTCGATCGCGATCCTCAGGGCAGAACCTTGCCTGTCTGGTTGCCGGACGAGATGGACGGCGATGTGGCAGTCATGAAGGACCAAGCTAGATGGCGCCGCTACGCCGAGCACGAGCTGTACACTCTGTTCCACTACAAGCAAAACGAGCCTACCGATGGTCGTGCTATCCGCAAAGCTTGGGCTGACTACTTCCGTCTGAACAAGGCCTTCGCGGATGCCATCTGCTCGACATACAAGCCTGGAGACGTTGTGCTCATTCACGACTACCATCTGCTCCTACTTCCAGGACTTCTCCGTCAGCGCATCCCGAACATCTACATCGGTTTCTACCTTCACGTACCTTTCCCCAGTAGTGAGTTCTACCGTTGCTTGAGCAGAAGAAAGGATATTCTGGAGGGTGTCCTCGGCGCCAACATGATTGGTTTCCAAGCTTTCAGCTTCTCGCGTCACTTCTCATCGTGCTGCACCAGAGTGCTCGGATTCGATTCTTCGGCCAACGGGGTCGATGCTTACGGAGCTCATGTAGCTGTGGAAGTACTCCCTATTGGTATCAACGCCGCTAAGACTCATGAGATGGCTTTCAATGATGCTGCTGTTGACGAGAAGATTGCCGGTATCAGAGAACTGTATGCTGGCAAGAAGATCATTGTTGGTCGTGATCGTTTGGACTCTGTTCGTGGTGTTGCACAAAAGCTGCAAGCATACGAAATTTTCTTGGAGCGTCACCCCGAGTGGCATGACAAGGTTGTGTTGATCCAGGTAACCAGCCCGACCAGTGTGGAGGACAAGGAAGAAGGCACGGATAGGACCGCGAATAAGATTTCCGACCTGGTTGCCAGAATCAACGGCACCTACGGATCTCTAAGCTTCACCCCGGTTCAGCATTACCCTCAGTACTTGTCAAGAGAGGAATACTTTGCGCTCCTTCGTATTGCTGACGTCGGACTGATCACCAGTGTTCGCGACGGAATGAACACTACTGCTCTCGAGTATGTCATTTGCCAAAAGGACAACCATGGTCCTTTGATCATCTCGGAATTCTCGGGAACTGCTGGCAGCTTAGGCAATGCTACACACATCAACCCCTGGGACCTTGGAGGCACAGCAGACGAGATTCATCACGCCTTGGTCATGGACCCCAAGCAAAAGTACGAGATGCACAAGAAGTTGTACAGAAATGTCACAACCAACACTGTGCAGACATGGACGAGCAACTACGTCAAGCGTCTGCTCACCAATCTCACGTCGTTCAACCAAGCATTCGTGACCCCAGTCTTGGATAAGACCAAACTGCTCAGCCAATACCGCCAGTCTGAGAAGCGCTTGTTCATGTTTGACTATGACGGAACATTGACGCCCATCGTCAAGGATCCCCAGGCCGCCATTCCTTCCGACCGCGTTATTCGTACCCTCAAGACACTGGCTTCGGATCCCCGCAATGCTGTCTGGATCATCAGTGGCCGTGATCAGGCGTTCCTGGATGAGTGGATGGGTCACATCACAGAGCTCGGACTCAGTGCTGAGCACGGCAGCTTCCTCCGCAAGCCCAAGAGCGATACTTGGGAGAACTTGACCGAAAAGGAGGACATGTCTTGGCAACAGAAGGTCATTGACACTTTCCAGCACTACACTGAACGTACCCAGGGCAGTTTCATCGAGCGCAAGAAGATTGCTTTGACCTGGCACTACCGCCGCGCAGACCCTGACTGGGGAGTGCACCAGGCTCGTGAATGCCGTAAGCAGTTGGAGAACACTGTTGCCAAGGAGTACGACGTCGAGGTTATGCCAGGCAAAGCCAACCTGGAGGTCCGCCCCAAGTTCGTCAACAAGGGAGAGATTGCCAAACGTCTGGTTGAGGAGTACGGGCATGAGAAGGGCATGGCACCAGAGTTCGTTTTGTGTTTGGGAGACGACTTCACCGATGAAGGTATGTATCGACTCGCATTCCTTGCACACAAGGCTGAAAGCTAACATCGACATTGCAGACATGTTCAGATCACTCAGCAACTCCAAACTCCCCAAGGAGCACGTCTTCTCAGTGACAGTTGGCGCAAGCTCGAAACAGACTCTGGCTAGCTGGCACTTGCTCGAACCGATGGATGTCATCTCAGCTGTTGCCATGCTCAACGGCAATGTCGATGCACCCAATGTTGGGCCTGCCTCAGTGGTAGAGGGCAGTGTTCCCGAAACACGCAGCGGATAGATGTGATTGAAGAGCTAGAAGGATTTCTCTTGGTACACTCGGCGTAGAGGCAGAGCTTCATAGGCATGGGAAGGGTGGCTTTCATGGGCGAGGTAAATGCAAGACATGGCAATCATTGTAACTTTCAGGCATTAGTATTTTCGTAGAGAAAGCGCCATTATTAACAATGGAAGAATGGTACAGTAGACATTTCGGCAGTAGCATTCAGAATCAGCTAAAGATACCGGTCGCTTTGTTTCACGCGCCGTTGGGAATTTAGCGACAACGTGTTTTTGACGGTGGCTTGCCCAGACTTTGGTCGAGAATGTCAGGACAGCAACCAGTGGCGAGGGCAGGGAATCAAAGAAGGCGTAAAGGAAGCAGAAGACTGGCAGATGGCATGTTGATAGATGGGCCTGAATCGTCGATAGTGACAAAAGACAGGCAAGGTGAGAAGTCTCTCTCGATGCAAGATGGTAGGAGCATCTTGTCTCCACATGGACCCCTCGTTAACATGACTCGGCTCTTGACACGCACAGATCGTCGCTCGGTTATGCAGGCTCAGGGCGGAGCAAGATCCTATCCGGGAAGGCACTACCAACGAAACCCTTATCCATGCCCTTCGTTTCCCCTCTGGCCCTCTCCGACTTTCTGTTGTTTTTCCGACCTTCAATCTCTCCCACCAGGCCAACGTCACTCTCCTTCATAACCGACCCTCAATTCCTGCAGCCACCTTACGACCCTGACTCTGCTGTCAACATCCACTCGTTTCACCATTGATTGAACGTCCAACTCGTCATTCCCTCTACCAACTCCGCTGTCTACACACGTGCTCTTCTCGACCCTCTTACGACAAGATCTTGCCATAACAGCTCGCCCTTAAACCCCTACTTTCGATCTACTAGTCAACACAATCACTCAAACCTACCCGTCATCTTCCCACTGCATCAAGCCGTGTCAATACCGACAAACACACCGCCTTTCAAGAAGCAAACACACACAAGACTGCAACAATGGGTTTCATGGACTCTATCCGCGCAAAGGTTGAGCTCTACCGTCTCGAACAACGCTATGCTCGTCGTGACAAGCGCGCCACTACCACATTCAACGCACGATACGTCGACGGCGAGTACATCTTCCAAGACTCGCCTGGCAGTCCGACCGGTAGCACAGGCTCGTGGCAACACAGCACCAGCTCTTCCAAGCGCAGTCCGGCTGTCAAGGTCAAGGAGCTCATGTCCAAGAGTGTGAGGTGATCAGACATTACTTCCACTCTTCCTTGCATGACCTTCTTCCTTCATTCCCCTTGTTCCATATCCGGCTTGCATCTTGGTGTTCTATTTCTTCTCGGCGGCGCTTCCCTCAAAAGTGGATGGAGTTTTGTGTCTTTCTTACCTTCTTGGGCTGAATGAGAATGGGCTATTCTCTTCTTCAACCACCTCATTCGTTTGTTACTCCTTTTTTCTTTCCTACTCATGTTTACATCTGCTTGACGATTCCTGGGTGGCTTCCTTGTCTTTCTTTTCTGTCCCAAACAGCTACCTCTGGCTTCACGGCTTTTCTCTGATTCACGAATCATCATATCTTCTTCTTCTTCTTCTTCTCTTACATATACTTGTCAACCAGATTCACGACTATCAAACTCCTTATCGATTACCCCTCTATCGCGTTCGCGTTAGGCTTTTGTGACCGTTAAGATCTAGGCCCGAACCTTGGGAGTTGATAACGGCCACCAAGCGTCAGGGTCACTCCCCTGACAAGCAATAACTGATCACCAACCCTTCCTATATTGTCACCGCTTGCTTGCTTTTACTCTGAGCTAGTCGGTGTAATTGGATATGGAAGCGTTGATCTTGAACATCAACTTTTGTATTGTGTTAGCTCCTGATTGTCGAAATATACCATACCTTGATTTCTGGAAGCAGCTCCATACCGTCTAGACAGAGTTCCAGCTCAGGCTTGCTGAAATGTGCTGATGGATCATCTGTCAGCGTGGACTGAAATGACTACAAGCGCCGTCAAAGAGGAAGGGAAGCGTTCAGTCAGATGACGTAGAGAAACGATGATGAGGTGATGTATGCATTGGCGAGAAAAGGGGAAAAGGTATCATTCAACATCTATACAAAAACAAACAAACAGAAAAAAACGGAAAGATAGGTAAAAGACTTCACCCCAAAAAAAACATGATGCAAATGCGAGGAAGTAGCAAATGCTCTGATTGTTCCTTTCCTCTACGGGATGACTGCAGAAAGAGAAAGAGAGACCCTGAAGGCTACCCTCAATTGCGCCTTCCTTCGCTGACCCATAGTGCCACGTGCCTCCAAAGCAAAGCACGTCAATGATGCGAGAAAAGATGCGACTGGTGTACGCTAAATTGTATTGGTGGTCATCATCACTTGGGTCTCATGGCCATTGATCCTACAGTGGCAGGCGTCGGTGTCTTTTGTCCATCACTCTGCTGCTGCGAAGTGCCCGCCGCTTGACCTCCAGTTGGCGCGTACATGGACTCCTGATTGAGCACATCTTGAGACAGCTTATTGGCTTCTTTTTGCAAATTTGGTATCGTCTTCGGGACTTGGTTGAGATATCCTTCGAGCATTTGCTTGAGTAGGTTGGCGCGTACCGGCTTTGACATGTAGTTGTTCACTGTAAGGTGCGGTTAGCAAGAGTTGAACGACGTGGGAAGGGGTGAGAGTAAGACTTACTTCCGGCTTCGAGGCATTTTTCCTTGTCGCCACGGATTGCGGAAGCGGTCATGGCGATGACCAGGACTTCGCGTACGACGGGGTCAGGATGCTTTCGGATCTCTCTCGTGGCGTTGTAGCCGTCAAGTACAGGCATTTGTACGTCCATGAGCACGAGATGGTACGGTGTGCCTGCCTTGCTCGCTGCTGCAAGTGCGTCAACCGCTTGCTGTCCGTCTCCGTAAGCTTCACATCCAAACCCAAGCTTCCTCACTATCTTGACGGCAATAGTCTGGTTGACAATGTTGTCTTCCGCTATACAGATACGTAGCTTGTCTCGAGGGATGTGAGCCAAGCTAATGTAGGAAGACTTGAGTTTATCGGCCTCGCTTGGTTGGTACATGGCTGCAAGAGAATCCACAGGTGGTCCAAGCGCCCCCTTCTCAGCACCAGGCCTGATCTTCTGGAAGGGAATGGAGAAGGCGACTGTTGTTCCGACGCCAAGTTCAGACTCCATCCAGATCCTGCCGTGGAAGACCTTCTCGATGATGGCCTTGCAGATGGAGAGACCGAGGCCAGTACCACCATAGCTACGTGCAGTGCTGCTGTCGGCCTGACTGAAAGGCTGGAAGAGCTTCTTTCTTTGCTCTTCTGTGATTCCAATACCAGTGTCCTGTACACTGCAGGTAACCTGAACAGTGGATTCGGTTTCGTGCTCGACGAATGCCCTGACTGTGACTGTGCCCTTCGCTGTGAACTTGTACGCGTTACTGAGCAGATTCATGAAAATCTGGTGCAGGCGGACAGGATCGCTCATGACAAGCATGTTCGGGTCCATCTCTAGCTTCTCGACAGTTTGCAGTCCTCTTTCAAGATTGGTGTACGACAGAGCTCTAACAACTTCAGAGATAGTCTGGGTCAGGGACAATTGAACCGAGTACACGGCCATCTTATCCGCTTCGAGTTTGCTGAAGTCCAGAATGTCGTTGATGACCGAGAGCAAAGTGTCAGCACACACACGAATGCTGTCGGCATAGCCTTCTTGTTCGTTGTTGAGACCACTTCCTTTGAGAAGTTCAGACATGCCGATGACACCGTTCAGAGGAGTACGCAGCTCGTGGGAAACGTTGGCCAAGAACATTGCTTTTGCCTTTGCTGCCTCTTCCTTGAGCCTGACCATTTCCATTGCTTTAGCTTCTGCAAGCTTGGCTTTTCTCTCAGCTTCGCGGGCTTGGTCGAGTGCTTGTTTCTGTACTTCGAGCATGGAGGAGTTGCTGGCTGAGACCTTCTCAACCTTCTTGAAGAGCAATGCGTTGGCAATCGAAATCGAAATCTGGTTGACAAGGAGGCGGAGGACTGTAATATTACGCTGAGATAGAGAGTTTGGAGGTCCTTCGATGTATATTGAGCCAAGAAGGGTATTGTCTCCATGCAGGATGGGCAACGCAATAACAGCTTTGCCGTCGGGGAACTTCTGTCGCCATGATGCAGGCATGTTCGCAAAGCGCTCGTCGTCGAGAACATTGCGTAGGAAGAGCTCTTCTTTAAAGCGCAAGACGTAGAAGGTTATTTGCTTGGACAACGGATCATCAATCTCGCCGATGGGTTGGCCAACATTACCTTGATAAGAAACATCAGGACCGCCTACGGCAGCCACGTTCCAGCCAACTTCATCTGAATTCACCACAAGGCCGCAAAGAGCTGCTCCAGTGCTGTCGACAATGATGTTGGTCAACTTCGCTAGCAACTTATCGACTCTCAGCTCCGAAGACAGCACTTGCGATGATTCCAAGATACTTGCAAGGTCGATCATATCGAGACCAACTGCAGAGAATCCACCTTGGAGATCATGCTGGTTTTCATGTTGATGGGGGACTGTGTTCGCGCTAGGAGACAGCCAGGCTTGCGTCCTATCATCAGATGTCTGAGGGGCTTCGTTCTGTACCATGGAGAACGAAATATTTTCATTCTCCACGGTCTGAGTGCCTGCCTCGGCCGTCGTGAAGTTTCTCGAGCCGAGTAGCAAGAACTCGTGCTTCTCAGAGATGTGGTCCGCTTTCGCGGTCGCAGAGATACGGCGGTAGGCAGAAATAGAGTCTCGGATCATTGAGCGGGCTGGACGAGTTGCTCCCTTACGAGAGAGGTAATCTCCATACAGCTCATAACACATAGCCTCATCCGACAAAAGACCATGAACAATGGTGTGATCAATGGCAGCCTCGTAAGAAAGAGTCGCGTCATCAGAGCGCTTTTCGATGTCGGCAATTTCTGCGCGAAGAAGGTGCAGCCAGACAGCAAAGTTAGACTCGTTAACTCGACTCACGGTCTCGATCTTTTGCTTGAACTTGTGAATGTTCTCAAGGACTATTCGGCGATCTGAACAGTTGGGTTCTTCCCTCAACTTTGCAATCATGGCCATCGAGATATAGAAATAGTCGTAATAGGCATGTCGCATACACCATACACTGGAAATGGATTCCAAGGCAGAGTCACCGAGCTCGAGAGCCTCTTTCCAGTATCCGAATCTGTACAAGATAGCAATCCTGTAGCTGTTGTAGAAGAACAAAGGCCGTACCGCAGCAGTAGAGTGTGACTGTATGAACTCGACGTACTGTTTCGATTGGTGAGAACTGTCGTCGAAGATCGTCTCTGCTTGCCGCCAGTTGGTCTTTCCCTGAAGAGCTGATATCCATTGGCGTACGCTAGTCAAGAACACTCCTCCGCGCAAGTCTTGTGGCCATTCAGGGAAGTTGTCGTAGCATTCCTGGACAAAGGCGTTGACTTCATCAAAATTATGGGAGGACCACAGCTTGTACGCGGACATCACGCCGGCACTAAGCAAGTGGACCAACCGGTCGCCAGCCAGAATGGTTGCTTCCATGCCACGTTCCAAGACTGGAATCTGATCTTCGATATCGCTCACAAAGTGCCCCAGGAAGAGGCTGTGGAGAGTGACGCCGCGGCCAATCGTATACGAGTCCGTGTCGAAGAGATCGAAAAGCTTCAAGGCTGTGTTGCCGAGTTCCAGGCCCTCTTCCACCATCTCAAAGCGGCCGATGGAAATAGAGGCCAGGTGGATGAAGCCTACTGCAATCTGTGGGAAAAGACCACGCTGCAGGAAAACCCTCATCATCTTCAATGTCAGATAGTAAAACAACAAGGAGTCAGTCCAGAACGCTGCCGACAACAATTCGACTAGGACGCCTCCTATTGTGAAGAGATCTCGATCGATGGGTGCGTCTCTTCCCTCGAATAATTGTCTGTCTGAGACCTTGACGAGTTTCACGATTTCGTAGAACTCCTTGTCGCATTCCTCGTAGGTTGTGTCGACGATCTCGATACCGAGGTCTTCCAGAGCTCGTTTCATGTTCAAGAAAGCTATATGCGAATCTCCCTTTTGTGCATGCATTCGACTCTGTATTATGAAAGCCGGTGTCTTGTCGGCGGCGACCTTCGCGTTGCTCATGATCTCCTTGAGTATGATCTCAGCCTCCTCGAAGAACCCAAGATACCAGTAAGAAGCGGCTGCCTTAGTCATGAGCGTCAATGTTTCTTGGTAAGAACCGTCAGGAGTGTCATCGTTCCAAGGATCATCAGGAAGCAGCATCAAGCAGTGCTGGAAAAAGTACAGTGATATGGATCTTGCTCCTTGCTCTCGTGCCGTTTCTGCTGCTTGATAAAGAAGGTCTCGGAAGGGAGCCTTGGCAAGACTAGGTCGAATCTGAATGGCCTCGACTGAGTTGCAAATATGTCTTGCTTGGTCGAACAAGTGCTGAGTGGGTTTGGTGGCACTATCATAAGGGTCGTGGTACATCATCGAAGCGCAGATGATGTAGTTCATTTCCGACTTTATACAGTTGCTGGCGAGGAGCTCAGCAGCTTGCATGTACCGATCGTGAGAGAACCTAAATTTATCCTCGTCTTCCGTCGCTACTATTATGTAGGCACTGATGGCGTCTTGTAATCCGGTTACTGGGTCCCTCTTTAGTGGTAGGTACTCGTCCTTCGATTGCTTTGAGCAGTCGCAACTCATGACTCTCTTCACGAGAGTGAACGAGAATGTATTGCCGATGAAACTAGCCCAGGCAAGCACCGACTTGCAGTCCTCTGACAGATCTTGTAGACGCTTTACAAGGTAGTTGTTCGTAGAGAATTCATTAGCATCAGGCGAGGCGAATTCGTCAAAAGTCTTGTCGAGGTCGAATTCCCACTGCGATGAACGCCATGAGTAGTATATGCAATGCTTCCGATAGCAAGTGTCGAGCATTTCCCGGACAAAGAACGGATTACCATGTGTGGCTTGCTGGATTACGGCAGCTAGGGGTAGGACGTATTCGGGTGAACGATGCAGAGTAATTGCCACGTATTTGGCAGTCTCTTCCTCCGTGAAGGGTTTCAAGTCGATTTTTGTCGCCTTTTCGAGTAGAGGACGAAGCTTCGGAGGCAATGCTTCCTCGTCGCGGTAGGTAAGGACTAGCACCACAGGTATCTTAGCCTGAACAATGCTAGTCAATAGGTCAATGCTTTCCTCGTCAGCGAACTGCAAATCGTCAAGCGTTATGCATATGAATTTCTGCAGAGCTAACAGTCGCAGCACGTCAAGGAAGGTGCGAACGAAGCGGTTCGACTTGCTGGAGTTACTGCCTCCTGCTCTGAGCCAGTCTGAAGCCGTATCTCCTTGACTGCCACACTTTTCACGAGGTACCCGTAGCGCGGCAGAATCCGAGCTCAGAGAGCCCTGGTGGGTAGGAAACTGAGAGAGCAACCACGGCGGGAGGTCCAAGAAGCCTGAAAGGAAGCTCCAGTAAGGCTTGATATATGTGCGAATATTATCGTGGAATGGAGTGGATACGTCACCCTCGGAGAAAATCTGTCGAAATAGGGAGCTCATCACCCTGACCACGGGCTCGAAGGGTGCACGCTTAACCTGATCGAACTTTGCACTTGCGTAATAGCCGTATTTCCTCGACATGTTTTGGACGTCAAGTAACAACGAGCTCTTACCGAGACCTGCGGCACCACTGAGGCATAGAAGTTCGGTATGGCCAATCTGCTTCAGTCGTTGGGCCGTGCGGAGTGCAGAAGTCTCGGACTGAGCAGTGAACGAATTTGACACAGTCGACCGTTGGCTGTTCTCAAGGTTGTAGACAGACGGCCTGCTCTCCAAGGACGGTTTATGCTCTAGATCAGCGCCGGTGTGAGCTACGATACTTTCTTGTGAGCTATGCTCATGTTGCTGCTTCAAGATGTGGTTCCTATCCAGAGGGAGAGAAAGCTTGGGTTCCTGGTCCATGCCGGAACCGGTACTTTCAGACATGACTTCTTCCAGGATACCACTTTCATGCCGTTCGCCGGTGGGAGTTGATGTTGTGGAATGTGAGCTTAAGCTATAAAGGCCTTTCTTGGAGCTTGAGATGGCTTGAGCAGCTCGCCACGCCGAGTTCTCTATAACGTCAAGAATGAGTTTGCGTTGTTCTTCCCGTCCGATTTGCGAATTTGGTAGGTTGAAGAAGCAAGAGACATCCTTGGCACCGAGTTTGAAGGACTCTAGCGCGTTAGCATCTCCTTCCGAGAGCAGCCTCTTTATTTCAAGTAGATCGTGCTTCAAGCCTGATGATGACTGGTATCGATCGTTCATCTTCTTCTGTGTCATCCTCTGTATCACGTTTGAAATTATCGCCGGTACGTCGTGCCGTACACTGTCAACTGGAGGGATGCGACGTGATAATAGATTCTGCATAATCTCGAGAGGGTTACCTCCGCTGTATGCGGGAACTCCAGTCAGCATGGTCCAGAACAAGATACCAAGGGAGTATATGTCCGTCCGTGTGTCCGGTTCGGCAGGCATGCGTCCAGTTTGTTCTGGCGCAATGAACTGAAGACGGTTTTCAACACCAGCTTCGGAGGTTAGCGAGCTCCAACCAGCGGAGGTAAGACCATTTTCGAATGACCGAGCACCAGATCCGAAGTTGATTAGGCGTACGGTGCGGTGTTCTTTGCTGAAGTGGAAGGCATCGCCGCGAAGCTCCCCGTGTACCAGCTCCCTGCTGTGATGCAAAATCTCACAACATTCCGTCGAACCAATAGCGAAATCCAAGAAAAGATGAATAGGAAGAAGCTCCGGGGTAGATGTTTGCTCGAACTCGGGGTTTCCACGCGGACTAATGGGCGAAGTAGGAAGCTGGGCACGGCGTAGACTTGGACCAAACTCGACAAGCTCTTTCATGTAGTCGCCGCCACTGTCAGGGGCACGAGCAATAAAGGCGACGAGACTGACATCACCTGGTTGACGTACTGGCAGTCTGCGAAACTCGACAGGGTCTATGAAATGGCGGCATTCCGGGTCATCCTCTGCCTTGAGTCTCTTCGCAAGACCAAACTCGCGCTCGAGACGTGTTGTGTGGCGAGAGATGCGAGCGACGACATCATAGCCTTGTTGCGCATCGGATACGCTTCGTTCACTCTCTTTGTCTTTGTTTTTGTCTGCTTCGCGGTCCTTTCGGCGGTCTCTGCTACCAGTTCTACTTGAGGGTTTGCTCGATTTGCGATCGACGGGTTGTGAAGCACGACGGTATCCGTGGACGTGCCAGTTGTCGTAGGACTGTACTCCGGCGTCAGTAAATGGACGTTTGGATGATAAACTAGCAGTTCTATAACATACGGAGTGAAATGGAGCGATGGTGTCGTCCCAATCGTAAGCAGGAGCCTCAGTTCGCAATCGCTCGAAGAGGCGGGCAACCAAGAACTGCATGTCCAGTTCCGACTTGACTCTGGCCTCCAACATGTCTAGCGCTTTCGGGGCCCTAATCGTGGCCGTCGCAGTCGTCTACAGAGTCATGGAAAGAACGAGGGTCTGTCGCAAAGCAAAAACGCATGCAACAAACAGTTCGCTGCAGCAGATCTTTGGAGAAAGCAACCAACAAGCAACTCGCAAGTTCCAACAACGCGACAGATCTGTCCCCACAAGGCTGTTCCTTGACGTAGTTGCCGCCCCTTCATCCACTACCCAAACCTAATGCACATTCCCAATCCGTACTAATTAACGCTTTTTGATCCTCTATGAACTACTATGATACCATCCCTCTTATCACCACTATACATGCGCTGTTGCACTTTCTCTTGCTTGTCTATATTCTCCTCTATTATTGCGATGAGTGGTGCAGAAGCGCACGCCGAATACAGTACTCAGGAGCCGCCTAGTCAAAGCGGTACCTAGCTCATGATGCCGCCATTGATCGACGATTGGCTTCGGGACCAGTGCCTCTTCAGACTCCTCCGCGTCCCTGTTTCTCACCACTCTTCCCACTTCTGACCGCTCTCAGCTTGAGTCAAGTTCTATTCCGTGACCCCTTTTGAACACACATTGCAATCTGCTGCTCGAGAGAAGACCCCGCGATCAAATTTTCGGTCGACCTTTGTCGTCTCGAAGGGTACTCAGTCGCGTCACAAACCGTTGGTCGTGACAGAGGGCAGATACAGGAAAAACCCTAGGACAAAGGCTAGCGAAATGATGCGATTTAGCGATTACTCAACCATCTCCCGTATGCCAAAGTCTGTTACTCCTACAGCTGACCAAATGCACGATGGTTTCACGAACAAGAGCAATGTTCATGGAGAGAGAAAAAGGCTTGATCGAAATTCGAAAATTCGCGTGGCTTCATGAATATTACTATACAATCTTACAAAGGTGTATCTCATCTTAAACGGGTCGTGAAAACAGAAAATCTAAAGGAACATGAACATGGCGGCTCCAAGTGCGGCAACCAGGGCCAAAGAACTCTGTGCACCAACAACATCCTTGTTCTTGAACCCAGCAGCCATGCTCTTGCCAGTCTGGTTGGCAGAGGCGTTGACAGCTGAGGGAGAGTCTCCAAGACCGAAGGGTAGGCCTTGGTAGCCGAAAGTCAGGTTCTGAGCAATCGACTGGTTGTAGCACTGTCCGTTGGCAATGTCCAAGTTGCTGAGGTCATCGGGGTTCAAGAAGAACATGTACTTCTGCTGGTTCAAGTTCTTGAAACCGCTGGTGTCGTAGGGGAACTTGTCGCCAGAGTCTGTGCCACTAGTGTTGCGCAAGAAGATGCACTGAACTTGGTCAGGGAAGTCGGTCGCCATCTGAGGGTAGTCCTTCATGACATCTGTTTCGTGATTAGTATTTTGCAAGATGAAAATACGACCAACAGGCACATACCGCTGTTACTTGTGTCGGCGACGAGAATGAACTTTCTCTGGGGGAAAGTCTCGAAGACCTTGGTGAGAAGGAACTTGCGGATGGAGAGGGTTGCCGAAACATCCGAGAAGTTGAGAGGACGGGTATCGAACGAGCCACCAGGGTAATGGGAGTAGGTGAAGTTCTGTATTTGTGATTAGCATGTGTTCTTCGTGTGCTCGGGAGAAGTCAGTCATACCATGTAAGCTCTGGTGACTTGCTCAGGGGTAGTAGTCAGGTAGTGGAAGTGGGTGTTGGGAAGACTTCTGCTCCAATTGGCGTAGATATCAGGCATGTTCTCCCAAGGAACGTATTCCTTTGCAAAAGAGTTGAGCAGACCCTGGGAGGGCTCGTAGATCTTGGTGATACGAAGAATATCATCAATATCACTGACAACAGTAAGACCGGTAGTGGGAACAAGGTATGCAGTGGAGTTGCCAATAGAAGCACCCTCGACGTGAGTGTTCAAACGCTGAACCTCGTTGGTCTCGTTTCCAGCCATAAGGCCATCACCGTTGATAGGCACGAAGACATCGAAGTCACCCTCGACGGTGGTGTTGTAAGGGAGAGTGATGGTCTGGTTGCCTCCACTGGGAGTAACCGCACCGCCACCACCTGGCTCACCAGAGGAGCCTTGCGACGCGGCAGGGTCAAGGTGAATTGGCGAAACGGCTACATCGCCCTGCTGAATGACGAAGATGGATGCAGTAACATTGCGTGCTCTGTCTGCCTGGTCCTGGGGAAGTTCTCCAACAGAAGTGTCCACGAGGAAGATGTTGGCCAAACGGTTCAAGTCCTCGGTAGAGGTATTCGGCTGCTTGTACACATTTCCGTGGAATCTCACGTTCCAACCAGACTCGGTCCAGTTGGCGTAAGGGTCAAGGTTAAGGACCTGAGTCGGCAACGCATCTACCTGGCTATCGTCAAGGCCGAGCGAGGAAACAACAGCGTCTCCGGTAGGGAAGCCCTGGAAGAAATTTGGTACACCAGATGCGACCCATGAAGGGAGGTCCGAGCCAAGTCCACCAAGGATTGAGCCAATGTCCGACTGGACATCGTCGATGAGACCGCGACGGTATCTCTCAGTGCGCGACGGGTGAGAGTCGACGGGCGATCCGGTTACACGGGGTGCCTGAGGTTCTCCATGAACCACGCGACGAGGTGTAGGTGCCGGCGAGGCATTAGTGAGGGTGTACAGAGATGCTTGAAGCAGGGCTCCGTAAGCCAAAGAGGAACGCATTGTTGCCGCGGAGGCTAAGGAAGCTTGGCCTTGCTTGTGTTCGAGAAGGACGCGTCGATGAAAAGATTGTCTCTAGGAGGAACGACTGTGATATCGATATTAGGGGTGGAAGTGTTCAAGCAGACACGCGACGAGCAACAAGAGCCAGGAGCTGAAGCGACGATCCAAAAAGTGCTGAAGAGAAGATCCCGTGTATATAAACAACGGACGCCGCCAGCCGCACCCCGTGGATCCCTGATTTCTATGCTCCTGTGACGTAGACCGGCAGAATTCATGCACATCACTTCCAGCCTGTTGCTGAGCCCGCGGACCTCGTGCATGACCAACATCGAACATCTTTTTTGGTTCTAAAATCTGGTTTCTGAAACTCCATCTCGGATCTCGGGTTTTTGACTTCTCACTTACTCGAGTACAGGCAAAATGATGTTCATGGAATCCTCGTGAAACGCTTTGGTCAGAGGCGGTGGAGGGGACCCGTATTCAGCGCAGGCCCTTCTCCTTTGTCCAGTGGCTGGAACCTGCCTGACTATCCCCGATCGGACTCGTCCTTTGAGAGCGCTCGGCGAATGAATTAGGTAGGCTCCCTTGACTTTTGGATAGGTATATGGCCATTGTCTCATGTCGACGGCAGCTTATATTGACCTTCTTTATGGTGGAGATTGAAACGCGAAACGCGCCAAGCGAAGATCCTCCAGCAATTACTGCTGCCTCAATTAGAAACGTGTATATCATTCCAGAATTTCCAACCAAGCATAGGCGAGTGACTATCTTGTCCTGTCGAAAGAAATCATGGCACTCTCACCTGTGATCATATTCGAGCCTGGAAAGCATGATTATCTTATACCCGAATTTGCGTTTATTCATGAGGATTGCGTCGAAACAGACTATACCCTAGCAACATTCCATCCACCTTTCCACCACAAGGACCCCAGCACACCGGATGAGAGGGTCCTCAAGTACTGGCAGAACAATGCTGCAAAGGCGGCAGATGAACAGAAAGTCATCTTCATGCAAATGGTCGGCGAAAAACTGGCAGGTTATGTCGCTCTAGGAAGCCAAGCATGCGAAACAGGTCCATTTAGAGGAAGTGTTGAGAAGTTGCTAGTCAGTCCACGATACAGACGAATGGGCATTGCGAAGCGTCTCATGGCAAAGCTGGAAGAAGTGGCACAGTCAAGAGGAACGACGTTGCTGGTAAGATGAGTGCTTTTCTGTTGTTGGTCTAGCTAAAAACTGACTGCACATAAGTCTCTCGATACCGAGGCCGGTAGTCTAGCAGAAGGCATTTACCCTCGACTTGGTTATTCTCGGCTTGGAGCAATCCCGAGATATGGTGTGTCTCCTAAGGACAGACGTTTGGTTGATGAAGTCTTCTTTTACAAGGATCTCAGGTCAATATAGACTGGACTGAACCCCAAAAGGTGGAAACAAGTCCAGATGCTGAAAGGTGAAGAAGTGGGGTCATGCAAGGAATAAATGTACATGGAATCTTGAAAGCGAAAAGGATGGATCATGACTTGGAAATAGTGACCTTGCCATCGCTCTCCACTGTTGCGTAGCTGAGCTTGGTCGGGGCAGGAGGGGTAGAAGGAGAAGCGTCAGTGACGGCAGGAGTGACTGGCTTTCCGGCCTGCAGCACGCCGGCAGGAGTATCGGCAGCCTCGTTAACATCACGAGCAGTAAAGGCGTCGGTCAACTTGGCACCTCTTGACTGTAAAAGGATGTTGGCAGGTCCCTGGAATCGGAGGAACATCTGCAAAGAGAGCGGGTTAGTGGTGATACAGACAGGTCAAGGAGAGATGATGGCGATAACTTACTCTATCTCCCCATATTGAGCGACGAGCCCAGGTACGGATGGTGAACAAAGTATTGGCCACGACGCGCCAGACATTTGATTGACGAACGACCTGGAAGAACCTGGTATCGGGTAGGTATGAGAAGGCATTGGGAATCTGCAGGCGCAGGTTCGATGACTTGAAGCGGTAAGGCTGAGGGGCGTGTTGCATGATGCTATAAGCAATGACATTGCTAGGGTGGACAATGTACTCCTCGCCAGACTTCAGGGCGAGCTGATAGACCTGACCCTTGCCTGACAAGCAGAGAAGTCCACGGCCAGTAACGCGAGAACTGCCCCAGTGCGCAATGCTCATCGAGGTGTTGATCTGAGGCTTGATGGAGAGAGTGTGACCAGTCCAGGCAAGAAGAGCATTTCTCTGGGCGATCATCCAGTCAAGGCGACCATCGAGGTGGATAACAGAGAAAGTGGTAAGAGGAGACTTGGACGAGATCAAAGCGGTATAGGGAGCGGTTGAGGTGACTTTTTGGTAGAGGAAAGGGATTCCGAAGGCGGCACGGCGGAAAGGTTCGAGGACGGAAAGAGAAGAAACAGTGCTCTCGGCATCGCCGTGGAAGCCAACGAGGGAGCCTTTGCGGGTATAAAGGTTCTGCGATGCAGAGATGGATGCCGAAAGAAGAGAGAAAGGGCTGCCGAGAACCTCGAATTGGGCATCTGGCTTGGGTTAGCAAGTGGAGAGACAAGTTTGCGCATGACACGGGAGTAGATACCAGGAGCAGTGCTGTCGGCGGCAGCAGAGGCGACGGTGGGATTGGTCGACGATGGAGTGGCCGCAATCTGTACGAATCGTCGCGGCGATGAGCGCAAGACGTCGCATGGCTGAGTGCGACGGAGCAGCTCTTGCGCACGGCAGCGCATTGCGGTAGACATTGCGCAATTGGCGATGTAGTGTCGTCGACAGTGCTGGGAACTATCGTCTTCTTCTTCCTTACACAGCTGCACCTGCCAACTCTCTCCGCCTTGGACGCGTGCCTTCCCGAAGCCGAAAGGTCCAAGGTGACGTGCTGTCCGTGCGAGCTTCATTCATGTCATTTTGTCCCACTCTCCGCTCTTATCAATCTTCCTTCTAGCAATCAATTGTCCCATCTCGTCGTCCGTAGCCCGATTGTCTGTTTGTTCGCGTTTGCTTCATCTCGGCGACCCGAACTCTGCATCAAACTTGCATCAACTCCGTATATCTCTTTCTTCTCACGAGAAGCTGGCCATCATGGTGTTTTGAGCTGTTGAACCCCCACCAACCATACACGACTCCCTTCGCCTTAGCACACTAGGCCATGTCGGCCACTTGTGCCCTTCGAGGCATCTATACTTGCCATAGACTGGCCCTTCCCTCACGAACTTTCTCCCGTATCTCGACCTGCCAGAAAAGCATCCGCCCCAATGTCCGCGTCTTCACCACCTCGCCATGGCGCTGCAAAGACGACTCTCGTGCCAAAAATGTTCCGTCTGAGATCAAGGTCGAAGCCGCTGAAGCTACCAAGACTCCCACTGTGCAGCAAGAGAAGGCCACTGGTCCAGCCAAACAACCCACGCTGCTAGCCGAGCAGACCGTCTCCAACAAGGAACAGCGCAAGGCTGATTGGGCTATTATCAAGGACATGGTCCGCTACTTGTGGCCAAAGGATGATTTTGGTACTCGTTTCAGAGTCGGCCTGTCCGTCGCACTCCTCGTAGGCGCAAAGGTAATTATCCATCATCTTCTTTCGACAGTGTGCCGTAGTATTAATGGCATCCAAGGTTTTGAACGTCCAAGTCCCCTTCTATTTCAAATCCATCGTAGATTCCATGAACATAGACTTTGCTGCTGTTGGCGGCACTGCTGTCACCGTCGCTGGCGCCACCATCTTCGCCTGTAAGACCTTCCGTTATCCACCAATAAGCATCCTCCTCTAATCCGTGTTCAGACGGTGCTACTAGAATAGGTGCTGCTGTCTTCCAAGAGATTCGCAACGCAGTCTTCGCCAGTGTAGCCCAGAAAGCTATTCGCCGGGTCGCTGCCACTGTCTTCGATCACCTTCTCAAGCTGGATCTGAACTTCCACTTATCGAGACAGACTGGTGGTCTGACCAGAGCTATCGATCGAGGAACAAAGGGTATCAGTTTCCTCTTGCAGTCAATGGTCTTCCATATCATCCCTACTGCGCTTGAGATCTCGTTAGTCTGCGGTATCCTAGTAAGTCTGTCCCAACATGTCGTCCATGTATTGGTTTAACATTCGTAGACGTGGCAATATGGATTCAAATTCGCCCTCATCACAGCTGCCACCATGGTCGGCTATTCCGCCTTCACAATCTTGACAACATCGTGGAGGACGAAGTTCCGCAAGGCCGCCAATGCAGCTGACAACAAGGGAGCAACGGTCGCAGTAGACTCGCTGATCAACTACGAGACCGTAAAATACTTCAACAACGAGCGCTATGAAGTCGGACGCTACGACGCCGCTCTTCGCAACTACCAGGACGCATCCATCAAGGTTGCTACTTCGCTCGCCTTCCTCAACAGTGGACAGAACCTAATCTTCTCGAGCGCTTTGACGGCTATGATGTACTACGGCGCTGACGGCGTTGCTACCGGCCAACTTACTGTTGGCGATCTTGTCATGATTAACCAACTCGTCTTCCAGCTCTCGGTGCCTCTGAACTTCCTCGGCTCCGTATACCGCGAACTCAGACAAAGTCTGCTTGACATGGAGACACTTTTCAACCTTCAGAAGGTCAACGTGGCTATCAAGGAACCCGAGAATGCCAAGCCTCTGATGCTTACAGGTGGTGGTATCAAGTTCGAGAATGTCTCTTTCGGCTACCGCCCTGATAGACCCATTCTCCGCAATCTCAACCTTGAAATCCCTGCTGGCAAGAAGATTGCCATCGTTGGTCCCAGTGGATGTGGCAAGTCGACCATTCTTCGTCTACTGTTTAGATCTTACGACGTTCAAGGTGGCAGAATCTTGATTGATGGACAAGACATTCGCGATGTTCAGATTGAGAGTCTTCGTAAAGCCATTGGTGTTGTGCCGCAAGACACACCTCTGTTCAATGACACCATCGAGCACAACCTCAGATACGGTGATCTTGAAGCTCCTCCTGAGAAGGTCGAAGCAGCTGCAAAGCGTGCTAAGGTCCACGATATTATTCAGAAGTTCCCTGACAAGTACGCCACCATGGTGGGTGAGCGTGGTATGATGATCTCAGGTGGTGAGAAGCAACGTTTGGCCATTGCCAGACTGCTGCTCAAAGACCCACCTTTCCTGTTCTTTGATGAAGCAACATCTGCCCTTGACACGCATACAGAGCAGGCACTTCTTGGCAACATTAACAGTATCCTCAAAGAGAAGGCTCGAACAAGCATTTTCGTTGCTCACAGACTCCGCACAATCTACGATTCCGACATTATCATCGTCTTGAAGGATGGCGATGTAGCAGAGCAAGGTACACACGAGCGCCTTGTTGATAGTGGAGGTGTCTACTCTGAATTGTGGAGTGCTCAGGAAATGCTCTTCATCGATGAAGAGCAGGAGAAATCCGAGGAGAAGAAGAAGCAGGAGAAGAAGAGGAAATAAACCTACACACTGTGGACATATGAAATTATCTCATTGTATATACTGTAAACTAGATGGATGCCTGAAAATGCCTCTGATGATCTCCATAAACTGCCTGATTTTAGATTGGGCGAAATCCTTCCAGCTCAACACGTTCTTGGCGGTTGCATGACTTCCACCTTCCTGTCTTGTGTCGTCAATAAAAGTATTGGAAGGTCCGACCTGCTAAACTTGACCAAAAAATACAATGTTTACATCATGGAAGCAAATCCTCCATCTTACGGACAAGCCACTGCGGTGAACGCATGGGATCTCATTGCCGAATACATCCCCTCATCGGACCTCTGCTCCGCCGCCTCGGTATGTCAGCAGTGGCATGCAACATTCGCGCCGCATCTTTGGGGTAATCCTGCTTCTCATTTTGGAGACGAAAATGACAAAGTCTATGGTGAGTAACATGCATGCGCTATAAGCATCGAGACATCCTCCAACATCGTCCTGCTCCTACACGGCAATACTTATGTTCCATACTAGTTGCCCTTACTCGATTCATTCGCACTCTCCCTTGGGCCAGAAGAGCTGTTAGATCATTAACACATACACTTCACCTTCCCCCAGCGCATGCGGAAATCTACAACGGGCCTAGCGATGACTGGCTTCGTGAAGTACTCGAAGGTCTCCCAAATCTCCAGTCATTGGTCGTTCGTGGCTTGCCTTTCTTCGACCATGCAGCTCTGAATGCACTCAAGTATACACGACTTTCGAGCAACAGAAAACAACTGGCCCAAGCTCAGACACCTTTCGGTCTGCGATTACTTGACGCGTCAAGATGCAGTAATGTTACTGCGATTGGACTGCAACAAGCCCTCAGACGTTTTGACTCACTCCTCTATCTTGATCTTTCGTGGACGTATCCCGCAAAGAGTCCCGAAGTCCTCCGGGGTCTGAGCCAGTTCCGCGGTCTGCAAGTCTTGAAGCTTCGAGGAATATCACTTAAAGACGACGATGTGCTTGTTCTGGCAAATGCAATCAAGACTCGGGTTAGAAGCTTGGATCTACGAAACAATCAGCTGACAGACAGAAGTGTGCGTATTCTACTACAGCTGTGCTTCACGCTCCCTCCCAGGAAAGACAACGATGGCCAAGTCATGTCTCCCTCGCTCCTACCGTATCTGGGTGCTGAGATGCTTGCGATTTACCGAGGAGCTAATTTCGAAGCTTTCCTAAGAAACGAGTTCACAGACAAGTTTGTCGGACGTCTTGCCATTGAGGACGCCCCAGAGAGTGGCATCACTCATCTCTACCTCTCGGATAATCAGTTCACTGTCGAGGGATTATCTGGTCTTGTCAGATCTGGAAGGTTACACGTCCTCGATGCTGGAAGCCTCTTGCCTGCAATGGTCGCACACGACGGATCCTTCAGCATGGAATTTCCTAGTCTGGCCAAGCTGGCTCCTGTGTTAGCTGAATCTGCCAGCCACAGTTTGACATATCTAAGGATCGACCACAGTCTGGTAACCAAAGAAGCGCCGAGGTCACAAGAGGGGAGTGTTGAGCCGACTCCAAGATATTGTGAACTCGCGGATACCTCAAATTACCCAGCGGGAGTCGCTGAATTGAGTCATGACACTGAGGTGTTTGAGCTCATGGGAGATACCTCTTTTGCAGCAGAGGTATCTGGAGATACTGCCGTCCCTATTGTGGTGACTCCAACAGCCGACACCAAGTCTACCGGAGACTTTCGGCAAAGACGAAGTGGCAGTCAAGATCTGCCCATACCCGTCGATGCAGAACGGATAAATGAGGACGGCCTACACGTAGCATCAATTGAACGAGAACACGATGAGTCAACGGCAGCTGTGGACAGGTCTTTGACACCGAGCCCGGTTGTTCCCTTCCGCGGTCGAAGTCGCAGTTACTCCTCGGTCGTCGATGAGCGCAAGAGTCGGGTGCAGACATCTTTGACGCAGGCCAGAGGCTTTCATCCTGGTATACTGCCTCATATGACTACCTTGATTCTGACAGAAGTTCCATCATCTTCTCCAACACTAGACACACCAAACAGACTGATCTCTTTCATACGTTCGTGCGGTGAAGAGACTGCTCTGGCAAAACTTCAGGCTAGACTAGACTGGACATTGCCGCCAGGCCGACGAACAAGCTGCTCTCACCAGAAGGAGCTCGTACGCAAATCATTTGCTCTCGAACAGGTCATTCTCGAAGTCGCGCCACAGAGCATAGACCAGAAGAAAAGAGATGCCGCTAGTGCTTGGAGACATCGAGGCACTAAGTCAGTGACGCAAGATCAGGATAGTGAGGCTCTATGGGCAGCCTCTCAGACAGACTTTTCTTTCTTCGGCGAAGGCGAGACCAACAGCCTTGACTCTTTCTTGGAGCCAGCACGGCCACCGCCTATGAGCATCATGTCTGGCATGGAGGTTTCTGTTGACCAACCATCACCACAATATCAGCGTTTACAGAACCAGTCGGCTCAGGAGACGCAAGTACCACAAGTCGATGTCATTTCGGAGATCTCAAAGTTCAGGAAGTCGACCAAGTCAAAGTATCAGGCTCGCGTCGCTGCTGGAGAGAAAGATCCGGAAGTCGACGGGTTTTGGGAGGGCAACATCAAGGTCATCAGAAGGCCTCACAATGTGGATCCAAAGCATGAAGACGATGAGGTATGGGCTGACTATTATGGCAATCGCTTTTCGAATGGCTATCTTTATCGCTAGCACGTCAAACGATGGCCCGAGAATCTGAAGTCAGTGACCGAGAGTGTCACCCTGTCGATACTTTCATGTGATGCGTCTTCGACTTCCTCAAGTATCCAGAACATGTTGTTCGTATCATGAAGCCTACACGCATGTATGAATGACGCGAGTACCTTCAATGCCTTCGTAGATTCTTCATTGTCATTCATGATAATTCCATCTCATCCTGTCCGTGTCATCATGGTCCTCCAACAGTCAGTCTTCGCAAGCCAATTCGCTACCATTTCTATTTCTCGTTAAAGAACACATCAAGCGGTAATCCTATCAATGCCTTCTACATATCGAACGTTAGCAAAGGCACCTCCACCAATGCCTTCTCCAAAAAGCACTTACAGAATACGCTCAAATCATTGCATCTGCTTTCCTCCCACTGGGCTCGATGTCGACACCATAGCAACAGATGATGGTTTCTCAGACGCAGTGGCAGTGGCAGCTCCACCAGACAAATTCTGATAAATAGCTATACCCACAGCAGACCCCCCAATCCCAATAACCGCATTGATGAGTTTTTGACTTGCCGATGACATGATTTTCCCCCCTCAATCACCTTTTTTGTGTTTCGCGATGATGAATAGCTGTAGTGTGGAATTGTGGAATGTGTTGTTGGGTAGGGGGGTTGGCGACGTTTATATAGTGGCGTTTTTGGATATTTATATACCTCATTCCTTTTCAGGCAGATGTCTATATTCAGGTTTTGGCGCCTTTTCGGCCGTATGACGGATCATGGAGGCGTGTGTCAAGATCAGAGTGGTCACGAGTGACTCAAGAGTAGAAGAGCCGAATTGCCGATTTCATACATAGAATCGAGCTCTCATAGCTGAAGAAAGAAAGACACGGTATTTTTTTGAGATCGCAGTCTACATCTTCTGAGAGCGTGAAAGTCATGCGCTCTCACCGGCGCAAAACTGTCTTGCTTTCCCAGAAGACAATCGCCGCATGGGAGAAGTAAGGGGAAATTGGGTATTTGTGATTATGCGCAAAGCAGCAAAAAACTAGCTATCAAAGAAGCAGAAGGGACGGCAAAAGCCAAAAAAGCGCCGCTCGCCCTTGTATGTAGAGAAGAGCGAGAAAACAGTCGTGTTCTCATTAGAAAGCAAGAAAAAAAGACAAGGGGCAAATGGGGAATTGTGGGCAAAAAGCAAGATGATGGTGGTTGGAAAGAACAAGGGGTATGGGTATGGGTATCAACGTCTCTTCTTGCTGCTGCCGCCAGCACCGTCACCGAGAAGGTCACCAGTAAGGCGCTTGAAAATGCCTCCGGCAAGGCCTTTGCCACTGAGTAGGTCCTCGATCTTGTCAGCAAGAGGGTCTTCGCCTCGTTCTGGCACCTTTCTGCCTTCTGGATCAAAGCGAGGTGGCAATTCAACGGTCTCGCTGGAGTTGACGCTGTCTGGCGAGCCTGTGCGATGTGCTGATGGATCGCGAGATCTACGACGTCTGTGATGGCGATGCTGGTGTTGATCGTTGGTGTCGTCGTTATGTTCGTGCTCATTTTGGTCTTCGTCGTGGTAGCGATGGCGTCTGCGTCTTCTTCGCTTGTGCTCTGTCTCTGTAGTACCATTGCTACTCAACTCGCTCCTGGTTCTGATTCTGTCGTCGTTTCCGTCGCTCTCCGAATAATCCGTCTCTGGGGGTTTCCTCTTCGCTTCCGGTGAATTCATGCCTTCACTCGGCGGGACGTTGAACTGAACGCTCTTTTTGTTTATACCATCTGCAGAATTGTTAGCCGGAGTTCATGCCATTCAAAAGAGTTGGCAGATAGGGGAAGTGATGGCAAGGAAGGGACACAGGGGACGAGGCAGTACAAAAGCCGAACCACCCACCAGAAGCTGAGTCGTGTGCATCAGAAGGAGGAGTCGAACTCACGTGTTCTGGACCCGGCCTGCCGCGATTGTCGCCAGCATAGCGCGTGTCACCAGCAAAGGTCTCGTTGGCAGGAGGATACCCCAGATTGGGATCAGGGCTGGCATAGCGTTCGTCATGTCGGCCACGAGGGACACCAGCGGCACCGGGAGGTGGTGGATAATCGGCAGGATTGTAAGGTGGGTATTCGTGTGGGGGATAGTCGGGCTGACGTCCGTAATTGTCTGTGGGTGGGGGTGGGAAAGAGTTGGTGGCGGGATAGTAGTCCTGGCTTTGAGGAGTGGGAGGGTAGGCAGCATTGGCACCCATTGGTGGCGGCGAGTATGGTCTGTCGTGTGCATACATGTCTTCCTCTTCTTCGCGACCTGCGACAAACTGTTAGTTGCTTGGTGTATGCGATTGCGTTATTCTGAACTCACGTCTGCGGTCACGATCGCGATCACGGTCTCTGTCTCGGTCTGATCTCCTACGTTCATCCCGTTTGCCCAGCTCGTGTGCAGCTACAGCGGCGACTCCAGCGGCGGCAGCACCCTCGGCCAAACCTCTAGTCCGACTGCGGCTTCTCGATCTGGAGCGACTCGATCTGTCGTGTCTGCGTCTGTCGGGACTCAACGAAGCAGAACTACCTCTGCGTCTGCGTCTGTACTCTGCGGGTGCTTCCTCGTAGCGTCGGTTCGGGTAGATCGGATCGTCGCCATATTCTATAAGCGCGGGATCACTCGAAGCTCTACGCAAACGAGGTTCGTCATCAGGGTAGGGGACAGATCTGCTGCGAGATCTGCTACGAGATCTGGACCTGGCACGTCCAGGCTCGGATGCGTCGTCTCTCACGGCTTCTTTGCGAGCCTTACTTCGCTCGTACAAGCCGGCGACGGCAGCACCACCCAGTCCTGCGGCAGCAATCGGCACACCTGTACGGATTCTGCTCTTGGAGCGAGATTTCTTGCCACCTCTTGAACGACTGCGAACACGGTCCAGGATTCCGGCGGCTGCAGCGGTTGCAAGGCCTGCCTGAGCAATACGACGGTTGCGGTGTTCGGGATCGCGATGCTTGCTTTCGCTTCTGCTTCTGGGTCTGGCATCCAAAGGGGGAGGGACACTACCGACCGAGGCACGGCGTCTTCTAGATCTGCTGCGACGTGTTGGTGGCACTTCGTTGTTAACGATTACCGTTTCCTTGTTTCCTCTGTTTCGGAGAGCGTATGCTGCAAGCGCGCCGACGGCGGCTACTGTACCAACTTTGGCCAAAGTACGTGCGCGAGAACGACTCCTACTTCGACTCTTGCTGCGATGGCGACGGCGTCTTTCACGACGGCTGGAACGATGCGAACGATCGCTGGAAACTGATCTTGAGCGTGAACTTCGCATGTGACTTCTGGCACGGCTCAGTGCTTCGGCACCAACAGCACCCAATGCAGCGCCGCCCAAAAGTTGACGACCACGGTGACCGGACTCATCTCCTTGTTTTCGGCGGTGATGGCGTAGAATCTCGGCGGCTCCAAGACCGGCTATGGCGCCTTCGGCTAGGTGACGGCGGTGGTGAGGTGAGTGATCGCGCGAGCCGCCGTTGCGTTCTGTGCGAGTGATGACAATATCCTCGTCGCTGCTGTAGCGGTCGTCGGCATAATTGGACGCTGAATCCCGAGGGTCAACATCGTGTCTGTAATCACGCTCATCATAGAAGTCCTCACCACCGCCTCCACGACGCGGGCCTCGATCAACTGCTCGAGTCGTGCGTTCGTAGTAGTAGTCTTCGTCATCCCTTCTCCTCTGTGCATCGTCGTATTGTGGCTCTTGTTGAAGTACGACGGGTTGACGAGGGGCTTCCTTGATGATGATGGGCTGTGGGTCCTGGCGTATGATGATGGGCTGCGGCTGATAATATTCGGTCGAGCGAGTGTATCTTTCCAGGTCCCATTGATCGCGGCGAGGAGGCTCACGTTCTACTTCCCGTTCATAGCGAAATTCGCGTACTCGATCAGGAGGGGAGGGCGCACGCTCAACATTTCTTTCGTAGCGGACGATTTCTCTTGGGGCCTCCCTTTCGCGGGTGCGGTACTCGAGATCGCGGTCGTATCGGGGAGCTTGTTCGCGGTCGCGCTTGATGACGATCTGTTTCTCGTAGGTATCCTCTTCTTCAAATGCGCGGTCGGGGACTCGATAGCGGCGGACAGTCGTGTATGTGCGCGGTTCATCGCGATCTTTGTAGATGACCGACATGATGACGGCGCAGGTCCGGAGACGGCAGTTTGGTACTGGCCGTTAGGATCCGCGGTCGACAAAACGGGTGGAGCGGATGGTGGAGGTGAACTCTGGAGAGGGCGTGGGGAAACAGGTCGACAAGCAACTGTAAATGAACGAAATGAAAGTGCAAGTGTGAGGCTAAGCAGACTGAAGAGTAAGATTGTGCAAAGCCAGGCAACCAGGCGCGAACGAGTGCAATCTGCTGCGACCAAGGGACTCCCGACGGTGGTGGCTGGTGATCACCCAGCCCACCTTCCTCCTGCTTCCTTCCCTCCTTCCTTCTTCACTTGGAAGCGGTGACGTCTGTTCCACGTGCACCCATTCAAACAAGCAGGCACGCACTTCACACGAGAGAGAACCAGATCTTGTCAAACTACGACAAATAAACTTCTTTGATGTTGCTGCCCAAACATCACAAGGTTTGACAGGAAACAGAATGCCATGGCAATTCAAGCCATCGTCGGGTCACTTCTGTCAAAGCCGAAGCCTGATTTTTGACCCCTCCTTCCCCAAACCTGCACCTGCCCATTCGTCGGATAGCCAGTTAAATGCATGCTGACGTCTCGATTCCCCTTCTCGTCGAGTAGCATTCTGCATGTGACGCGCTAAGTGACTTCAAGAGAGACTTCTGATTTTTGATGGGCATTACTCTTCATAAATGTTGATATATACATACAGAGGCGACGCTCTCTGTTGAGTCTATGGGCCGGTTTCTCTATCGATCTTGAACTCAGGAAGCCCGCTCTGTTCTGACGAGCGTGTGCCTATCTCCTCTAGTGCTGCCCAGATCTCCGGATATCTCTCCTTAGCCCAAGCCTCGACGATTCCCTTTTTGATATGACCTGGAGCGGCGTTGTACAAAGATCCAATTCTGTCAATGTGTCAGCTCTCATCTCGATGGAACCGTATAACCGAACTTACATGAGAGTGTCCATGTCGAGTCCCTGCTGAGCATGTGCCTCCTCTAGCAAATCGATGGCGCCTTTCACGTCTCCATTGCCTACAAGCGCTCCTGCATAGCTAGCCCAAAGAGATTGGTCGAGTTCAATGCCAGTGCGACTCAACTTTGTCCATATCAGTCGTGCCTTCTCGTCGCCCCATGGAGCATCTTCGCATGCTCGCATCGCAAGGTGGATACTGTTGATGTTCGGTCCTTCACGACTCGAAGCAATCTCGTCCCAGAAACCTAGCGCTGTCCTAGGTGATTCGCAAAGAGTGTAGGCCTGCATGAGTGCGTTGTGAAGATTTGTATTCGGCTCGATGTTGAAGTCCAGTTTGAGTTGATTGTGCACAACTTCCAGACTCTCCTCATCTTTCAACTTTCCGATTCCAGATAAACATGCGACGTAAGTATCGATAGTGGGAATGATGTCTTGACGGGTGTGCGATCGCATATGGTTGAAGACATGCACTGCCATGTCCGGACGCTGGCGCCTGAAGAACTCATTCATGATGCTCTCACGCTGCTCCCTGGTTGTGTCATCGAAGACTTGTTTGAGGATGATGTAGGTGTCCCATGCTTGGGCTGTTGTCGTCGAAGGCTTGAGGCAGTAGTCGATGAGGGTGCTCTGTACAGATGCGCGCCCAGCCATGTCGAAGCCATAGACGTGAGTGTTAAGGAGATCAATGACATCGTGTACCTCATCGCGCGAAAGATGCAACACCGATAGTGCGGATACTGTTTCGGGTTCGAAATAAGCTTGCCGGTCTGACAAATCTGCTGCGACGTTCATGATGCTTTCAAAGTCTTGACGACCAGAAGTGCACATGGCACGGATGAGCTCGTTGACGACGATAACGTCTTGATTTTTCGAGAGATCCTGAGCTTGCAGATGCTTATACACAGTCAGAGCACCGTCTACATCTTTGACAACGAGACGGTATCGCATTTGGTAGATGAGTGTCAGTGCATTTGGCTGAATATTTCTTGACTTGCCTAGGGCGATGAATCGCTCAGCAAGATAAGGATCTTTTCGGTCAACCGCCACCTTGACTAATTTATTCAAGGTAGAAGTGTCGGGAACTCGCCATTCTGCTCCAGGGAGAGATTGATTCGCACGTTCCATGACACTTATCATGCGATCAATCTCATCAGCACCTTTACCTGTTCCAGCAGCCCATTGGAAGATCAGATCCCATTGATACTTTGTTGGCGTCCCTGCAGTTATGTCCTTTACGATGAGTTTTCCCAAATTCGTGTTTGATGTTCGCATGCCCAGGTCAATTAATGCCCTTTGTAGGAGCTCAAGCCTCGAATCAAAGTCCTGCTCCTTACATTTGTTGTACCATTCGGAGGCCTTGTCAACATTTTGCTGGGAGATGTAGAATCTTGTAATCACTTCATGAGCGAATACTTGAGGACCTTCAGCAGAAGTTTCATTCATGATCGCGAAAGTGCGAAGAAGCTCGACCTCGTTTTTCTCGGCCGAAAAGCCTTTGAAGATTGACCCCCATAGACTCTTAATTTCCGTGGATTGGAGTGGAGAGTGCGTTTGCTTTGTGAATTGAATGAGTTCGTCTCTGGCAGTCAAAGTGCCTCCAGTAGCGCATAGAGCATTGACATAAGCCACAAAGAATTTGGTTTTTGGGAGACGACCGTCTAGGACTTTGCTCTGACAGAGCGCACGATATAAGATGTCGATGATCTCACGGTGAAGGGAAGAATCGGCATGGGCGTCATGATCGAAGACTTGGAGCCATTCGTAGAAAACAGAAGGACCAAGGTGTGAGAAGGATTCGGCTTCAGCCAGATAGTTCAGACTGCGAAGAAGATGGCGTGCTTGAATATCGGGTATGTAGCGAGTCGAGGTTTTCCGGTCTCTCTTGTGACTGAAAAAGACCGTGACAGCCTTCAGGACATCATCTGGAGGTGGCAGCCTAGCACTGAGTCTCTCCATCTTTGAATATTCCATCATCTTTTCCAGACCTGGAGCCATCCTCGGTTCCGAGGTAACACGTTGAGGTTTCTTGAAGATATTGAAAAAGGAGCGTCGCTGAGCCCTCGGGAGGGCTTGGATATCCGGCAGACATGATGGGAGGTAATGGCGTGGACAAAGACAACCGCGGTGTGCTATGGGTTCGCTAGCTAGCAATTTGCGAAAGACGACGCGATTGAGGTGGGAGCGCATGCCGGGGTGCGAAACGGGCGTATTAGTCGTGAAGAGCGAAAGAGAGAGACATGTACAAGAAGAGAAAGGCGCAAGAAGCAGGATACAACGAAGATTAAGTGCGGCTATGTGATTCGAATACTCGAAGCTGTTGCGGCGTTTGGCACTTTCTCCATGCTCTTGCTGCTCTTAAAGTCTCGGTTTTCCCCGTCCGGCCTTCAATTGCGGCCAACTTTCGAACCTCCGAAGCAGACAAGGCAGTTCACGTCAGCATATACCAATTACACAACATCACACCATGTCTGTCATACGTCCCTTCTCACGAGCGGCTGCTCGTACTGGCTCCTCCTCCTACACACGCTGTGTGCGCACATTCACCTCGTCAACTCCGCGCGCCGATGAGTCCGAGCCCAAACGAAATGGCGTTTTCGAGGGTATGTACGGGAATATGAATCTTGTAGCTCATTCAGCTCATTCTTCCAGGCCTGCTAGACACGTTCAAGAACGACAACAACAATGCGCGCCCGAGAGTTCCACAGTACGGACGACCAACCAACAGGCGTGGAGAGATCACCAAGAACGACCCTTACAAGCTGCTTCAACAGAACTTCCAGGACGTTAGAAAAAGTGCATCCAACAACGCCGAAAGTCTGGCTGCCGCGAATGAGATTGTTGAATACGAGAGACAAATGACGCGCAAATGGAAGGATGGAGATGTCTACGCACCTCACGACCTGAGCGGCGTCGAGATGAGCAAATGGAGCAAGGGTCAGCCAAAGGGCAGGCCGAAGAAGGACGTCTTTGATATGCTGAAGATCAACCCTCTGAACCACTACTGGGTATGTTTCCCCTCACACAAGTACACTACGGACGCTCGACTGACGCTGCTAGAATTTCTCCATGATGTCTGAGTTTATGACCGAGATGGGCAGGATCAAGCATTCCAAGGACACAGGATTGAGACCGGTGAACCAAAGGAAGGTGGCCAAAGCCGTCAGAAGAGCAATTGGCCTTGGTCTGATGCCTAGCGTGCACAGGCATCCTGAGATCTTGCAACCAAGAGGATCTCTTGGTCGATAGAGGGTGATCCAATCTTTGTACAAATACATGTAACAACTTTACACTTCATTTCATCGAGTGATAAAAAACAAGGTCACATTATCGATATACAAAACACCACCAAGGAGCACGATTGTAATGAAGACAGGATTGCCAGGAATATACAATAATCTATACAACTGAATAGATCAGGCATTCTCTGTTCCTATTTGAAAAGAGAGAAATTGCATCTCAGCATCATGGTAGCAACTCCCCGTACAGATGTGGCTTAAATGCTGGTCAACGAAGAGGACTTGGAGGACTCTATGTAGGTCAGCGTCACGTGAACTGGGGCGTTTTGAGAGCATCTGATTGGCTGGGTGAAGCTGACCACTCAATCGGGCGGCGGATCGAAGTCGAAGTTGGACTCTTGACGACTTGGTTTGGAGATCGCATCTTGACCCAATTGACATACCACCACCTCACCCCCTCGACACAATGGCATCTAAGCTCGCCCCCATGGCTTTCAGAAGCAGCAGCAGAGCTCTGCGCGTCTTCGCCAGACAACAATCGCGCCGCTCGTTCGCCGTCTCTTCCGTCTCCCGCAGCGACTCGCTCTTCGTCGTATGTCCAATCGCCGCCCACCTCGCCAGTCCTCTCTAACGACTACCTCACAGCACCGCGATTCACCAGAGAACAACCTCGACGTCCCTTTCACTTTCAACGCTCAGAATGAGAAGCTCATCGAGGAAGTCCTCAGCCGATACCCTTCGCAATACAAGAAGGCCGCCGTCATGCCCCTCCTCGACCTTGGTCAGCGCCAGCACGGTTTCTGCAGCATCAGTGTCATGAACGAGGTCGCCCGCAGATTGGAAATGCCCCCGATGCGTGTCTACGAAGTCGCTACTTTCTACACCATGTACAACAGAGAGCCCGTCGGCCGTTACCACGTTCAATGCTGCACCACCGTACGTTTACGCCATGCCAAAACCTGGGCATTTGCAGAAACTAACACTGTGTAGACTCCCTGTCAACTCAGAGGATCCGACGGCGTCATGAAGGCCATTGAGGACGAGCTGAAGATTCACCACGGCGAGACCACCGAGGACAAGCTCTTCACCTTCACCGAGGTCGAATGTTTGGGTGCATGCGCCAACGCCCCCATGGTGCAAATCAACGACGACTACTACGAGGATCTGACTCCCGAGACAACAAAATCCCTGCTCAAGGCTCTTAGGGAAGCTGCACAAAAGGCCGGTGCAAGTGGACAGGCTTCTGGTCTTGCTGGCGAGGCTGGAAAGGCTGAGGGAGCTGGAGGTTCTGGCACCGCCATCCCCGAGCAGGGCAGAACCTACGCTGCACAGGGCGTCAAGCTTCCTTCTCCTGGTCCCCTCAGCGGCCGCAAGACCTGCGAGCCCGCTCAGGGTTTGACCAGCTTGAACAGCGAGATGTGGGGTAATGAGAAGCTCAGAACCGATGGCGCTCTCGACTAGATGCTCCTTAGAATGTACAGTATGTTTCTACCGTTATTTTGATTCCCAAGGCGTTGTAATGTCAAGCCTGTCTTTTTCTTTTCTCACAAAACTACACCGAAGTTACATCCACAAGACTGCTCCAAACACTTTTTGACAAGAGCTGCTGTTGATTATGAGAGGTGGTTCGATCGCATCCGATATCGCCTTCATGAGTTCCTGCTGGTTCGTTTGGTAACCAATTCCAAACTCATCATCGCTCTTTCCTCAAGAGGGGTATCTTACTTCACAAGGATTAAATGAAGGGTGTCAAGTAAAATCCATCGCACGTTCATCGCGGCCAAACACATGTAGGTAGAGAACAGACGGACTCAGGGGTTCAGCACACTTCCTTACAAGCTGGGAGACCGGTCTTTTGATATACCATAGCGCCAGGATAGGCAATTGCCAAATTCGCAACCACCTTCAGAAGGCGCGACTCCGTCCAAACACCGCTTCACTTTTGTTATCATAGAAACCGCGCTAGCGATCGGCGTCCTTCAACACGTACACACTCGTTTTCCCCATCTTCCAATTGTCTCCAAAACACTATACCTCTTTCTTCCAACCTTTACCAGCACGAAACCAACAACATGAAGCTCCCCAGTCTTGCCTCTGTCTACCTTATCTTCGGCCTTGCCCATGGCGCTGCCCTGAGCGAGAAGGTTCTTGGTATGTCAACAACATCTCGAGTTTACCGTTCAATGTTGACGGTCTACAGTCGAGGCCCACTCTCAGATCATGGGCAATGCCTCCGCTGTCCTGGGCTGGCAGCTTGCCGGCTCTCAGCAGAGCATGGCCCCTCTTGAGATGGGATGCAAGGACATCACCTCTCTCGGCCATGGCAACTGGATCTCCGTCGGTCTCGACTCTGATGTGATTGAGGGTAGACATGCCCCGAATCATACTGCTAAAAACGGCAATACTGATTATGATTTATAGACGTCTTCTGCACCGCTGCAAGTGCTCCTTCCAATGCTTCTGCCACCGCCCTTGCCGAGATCAAGCTTTCAGTCACCGACATCTTCATCACTCAGCTCCTCAACGCTTTTGGTGACAACACCGAGGCCAGTGCCCAGTGGCTCTGCAAGAACTTCAACTACACCGCCATGAACGACGAGCTGGCTCTCGATTCTGGTCGTGTCGGTCGCGCCTTCTGTCTGAACCGCCCTTACGGTACCGATTGGGTCGACCCCACCCACGAGGTCGACATCGTTGCCGACCCTCGCATCTACAACTTGGCCTCTTACCTCGCTGCCATTCTCTACACCTTCAGCGCTTCTTCTCCCACCGAGCGCTGGGTCATGTGCGAGCAGTACCACTACATGGCTCAGGCTCAACTCAAGCTCGGCATCAACTCGAACATCGTTCGCGAGGAGCTCTGCGTCGACCACGACATCCCTCTGATGACTGCCCACCTTGTTCAGACCAAGATGGCTGGCTCGTCCACCAACATCTTCGAGCAGCAGCTTCTCGTTGCTATCGATGCTGCTGGTGACGAGAAGAAGATGACTTGGCTGTGCGAGAACATCGAGCACCGCGACCTTGGTCTTCTCGGCATGACTCCTTCCAACAGCTTGTTCTGCTTGGTATAAATTGGATTGAGAAGCAAGTCTCTTCGCTTCGTCTCCATCACCTTGTCCATCACGACCTCGCTTGTACGCCCTTGATGGGCTGTCACATCTTCAAGAGTGTTTAGTCATGGGACATGGGATGCTATCTTCTCACTTGGTCAGAAGATATCGTATAATTGGTCTCACATCGGATAGATAGATCAATGACATCAAAAGTCCAAATCAATGAAATCAAATTCCCATTCCAGTCTCTCTTGACTCTTCCCTTGATGTTTCATGAGTGCCTGTCTCTTACGTCGTGACGACTGACCTCAACACTTTACTGCGAAAGCAACCGGAACATGCTTGATATCCATCGGAGATGAAGTTCATCATATGCTTTCTCTCTACTCCAACTTTGGATACAAGTATCTCCGAGAGATGGATAATATTAGTGACGTTAGACCATCAACATGACGTTCCACGTTCTCAGAGTACGGTACTACCTTCTTTTCTAAAAGACCTTAACTCTCGAAGATATCACTCTAATATAAATCCCCCAAAAGCCTTCCTTCCTCCCTACACCTTAAATTAACATTAAATTATGCCATCACAAAGATAAGCTATCTATGCATCTTTAGCACCAAAGCCTAATGGCAATTACTCCTATGTAGTACGCGAGGGCAATACATTACACATTGGTAATTAAAGCAAAACGAACATCCCAAATACCCAACCCACCCCAATCCTATATTCTAAAACCTTTTGTATATATCCAGAGTCGAGAAATGCTGATTTGATGTGGGGAAAAAGCTGGTTGGATGGGTGATGATCCAACTACTGGTGATATCGTCCCGGGAGGTATAGAAGCACAAACGGTTCGTTTGACATTCATTCATTCATTCATCCATCCCCTCCTCCTATACCTACCATCCCTCATCCATCATCTCCTCCTCTTGAACCTCCTCCCCATCCTAACATCCCCCACCCCAAAGCATCGCGCAATCCTCAACATAAAAGCCTGCCTCGCCGCAAACTCCTCCCTGGACAAAATCGTCCGCAGAAGAATATACCTCATGAAAATGTCCGATTTCCGCAAAGTGGATGAGATATGGGCCGAATATTTCGAGGAACCGTATCCCGTGAGCACGTGCGTGCAAGTTTCGGGTTTGGCCAAGGAGGGCGCGTTGGTGGAGTTGGAAGTTGTGGCGCAGGCGTGAAGACAGAGAGGAAGGGGCAGTGAAGGGTTGGGTGGTGGTGGTGACCGAAAAAGAAAATACGGAAATCATTGTGGATGAATAGGAGGAAGTGGTGGTTGGGATGGTGTATGATTGTTTTTCATTCTCTACTTTGTTGTGTTGTGGATGAGGTATTTATGAAGGAAGAAGCAGATGGTATATACTATAGTGGGGAGAAAGGAGGCACAAGACGGTGCGAGGCTGGGGGACAGAGAAGCATAAAATACCAAGTGTCGCACGACGAACACATTAGAAAGCCATCTTCATGCAATAAAGTAGAGACATACCTTGACCTGATGATTTACAAGTTTCAAAAAAAGAAAAATAGAAAAAAATAAGCACCATGGGAAGGAATCGAACCCCCGACCTCCTCGGATCTAGACTGACACGGCGTTGAGTAACAACGAATGACTGCGCACGTGTTAAGACCACGG
>JGI24891J29808_1000281_pt1 | contig 44759 bp, 50 predicted proteins | sample FreactcultuFSWF8_FD_29808 | JGI IMG/M metagenome (IMG submission 29808) | reverse complement strand
TGGGCATCCCGTCCGCTCTGCCATACATAAGCAGTTGAACGGCAGATTAGTACTACGGTGGGTGACCACGTGGGAATCCCTGCTGCTGTACGTTTTGCATCCTCACTTTGCTTCTCATAGTACATCAGTAATTCCCTCCGGTATTGTTTGTTTTGTGGTGTTGTTTTTCATATTTTGCTTGTTGAGGATGATGGCGGACGTTGGGTCGTACAATAAGCATTCGTCGCAAGGCGAGAGCACTTTCTTTCTGGCAGTGTGACTCAACGAACTTTGACTGTATGGTCATGGTCGAGCGGAAGGTTATGCAAAGGGACGATGAAATATCGTGAATGATTTGAATTACAACATATAATAGTATAGAAGAGAAGTATCGTTCACTCATTACTTCAGGCTCTTTCCACCACCACCATGTGACGGCCCAGGAACTTCAGTATAGCTGTCTTCCAAGTGGATTGCTTCCAAAACGACTTGCTCAGAATCATCTACTCGTAGATATTGCTTGCGACCCTGGATGAACCAGAACCCAATGGCGACGACCAGCATCACACCAAAGACAGCAATAGCGTAGTTCATGTCTGCACCGGATGGATTGGGTCCGCCTGGGAAGAAGAAGATGACGGTGGTGACAGCACAATAGATCACACTTATCCAGTTGATGACTGCTCCGTATCTTCCGAGACCAAATTGACCGCCGGCAGGCAATTTGTCGCGACCCACAATCAGCAGTGTCAAGATGGGCATGGCGTAAGAAACGGTGAGAGCAATCGTGGCGACACTGAGGATGGCCTCGAGAACAGTGTTTGCAAATAGGTACAGCAGACCAACAAGAGTGATGAGGAAACCCTGGACCAGCAGGGCTTGAGGAGGAACCTTCCACTTTTTGTTGACGCGCTTGATGTACTTGGAGAAGGGCAGACCGTTGTCACGAGCGAAGCTCCATGTCAAGCGGGAGCCGGTTGTGGTGATGGAAATTCCTTGACCCAAGCTGTTCATGGTGAAGAGCACCATCAAGACGACGGTGCCTTTGATACCAACGGCGTCTTGCACGAGCTGCATGAACGGAAGGCCGGTGGGTGTATTGATGACTGTATCGACGTCCTGGATGCAGAAGAGACACACGACCATGAAGATGAATCCAGTCACGGCGCCGATGACGACGGAGAGGTAGATGGCGCGAGGAGCGTTGACTTTCGGGTTAGGGAGTTCTTCGATCATGTGGACGACCTTGAAGGGGATACGTTAGTAGGTGTTTGCGTGTTGGGAGGAAGTATACATACCGAGTCAAAAGCTGTAAGTCCATAAGCTGCCTGGACAAGTCCGGTGAACCAAACCACGCCTGATGGCCATCCAGTCTCATTGATCCAGGCACCGAACGTGAATGAAGGTGGCTGGAACTCAAGTCCTTGTTTCGTACCAACGCAGATCAGAAGAACGAGACTGAAGATGATGAAAAGTGCTCCAAACTGGATGCCAACGATGTTGTTGAACCAAGGTAGAATCTTATCGTTTCGGCAGGCGACAAGATTGAAACCTGTAAACAAGCTTGCAATGCCGAAGTAGACCAGGAACTCGACCCAGCCTGTCCCTGCTCCAGCCCATTCTGGATCGTACATGAGCTTGATGCCGAGTAAGAAGTTGGTTGCAAATGCCACAAGCGAAGCATTGAGTGTCCACCATCCGAAGACGTTGACCCAGGCACAAATATAGCTAGCAAATCTGCCTGTAGGTGTGTGCCAGAGCGAGTGCATCCAGAAGGCCTGTCCCAGGGCAGTAGGCATAGCACTGCATAGCTCTCCAAGTGAAAGAGCAACGCATAGATTGCATATGAAAACCAGAACAAGGCCCCATAGAATGGTAATTGCTCCGCCGTTGGTCAAGCCCGATGACAGGTCTTGAGCAAATGTACCCCAAGTTCCAAGAATCGAGAAGCAAAGAGCGAACATACTCCATGGCGAGAACTTTCTGGTCAATTCCTCGGTGTGGCCTAGAGCGACCATATCACGGGCGTCTTCATAGCTTTGTCTTCCGACGTCAATGGGTTTGGAGTCCATGACTCCGTCTCCGTGAAACGTTGGGCCGCTCATCAATGATGGTTGAGTTGTAGGTCAAAAGAAGATGATGATGTTGTCAAAGTCCACACGTCGAGCAGAGGGCGAAGTCCGCAAGTGTTATATTCAGGCCATGATGCAAAAGATAGGCGTTACTGCAGTACATGCCGTCTATCCATATGCGTCCCTAAACCAAAAGTGATAAGAAGGGATGTTCAATCTCATGACCAATTCTGGGGCGTAATTCTTTTTCCCCGCTTCTCGAGTGAACTTTAGTTGAAGAGACATTCCGGCAATAGCCAATCTGATGAGCAGAAAACACAGCCTAGATCCATGGCAGCTTGGTGTAAACGGCCACGGACCAAGGATGTGAAAAGCGCGCGACTCGATTCGGAAGGTTCATGCGGATAGTGTCAAACCCCAGTGACTTTCCGTGTCGTCTTCGTGCTTGTCAGAGGAGTTGCGTCCTGCTGTGTGAGCGCCAACGGCATGGGCGCAATTCAGAGATAGACCAAAAGGGAAAGACCACACGATGGTATCTCGTCCGTCTGCTATCGTCCCTGATGATGTTTGTGTTATTGGATGAGAAAATCCGTCTGTCCAGGCTTCAGGATGATTGCTTATCAGATAGCTGACGACCATCGTACTCAACAGTAAACAACATCTCTTGAAGATACCTAATGGGTCTTATCGGTGCGGAACAGGTGAAGTAGGTACACTTGACCAACGCGGCTCAACTTTGTGCGTGTGGTCGTGAGAGGATAGATGGTGATTTTCGGGTGGAGAGATGGCTGGTGAACAAAATGTCCGTGCTTGTCGTTGCCGTCATGGTTCAAGACGCAACTTCTCTGTTGAAAACGATCATTTTCTTCGACTTCTGACTCTCCATTCGAGAACATCTCCAGTATCACTTCCAGTTCGTCCGTCGAAGGGTTGGGGGGTTCTATCACTTCTAATCTCGTCGACATACACGCAAAGAAAGCCATGCATCAACGTCAACTTGTCAACCACTAAACCATATCGATGATTGTGCATCGAAAATGCATAGGCCTTGGATGCGGGTTGAATCCAGGAAGTATTCAACTGACACCGGTTGTACAGCGCATTGGCATGTTATCTGATGAGAGCATGAACTCATGTCAACATGACCAAGGCAGACAAAGCCTAGAGACCTCCCTCGATACCTCGGTAGGTGCTCTGTTCTTTGTGCGTCCGACATGACTGTCTCGGGCTAGGGGCATAAAGAGAGGTCTCCTTCTATACCGGTAGAAGATCTCATTCAACCGGCTTTATAATGAGAAGTAGCTGCCGACTTCAACCGATATGCACCTTCCTCGGCTTCAAAAGGACGGAAACCTGCCATATGACTGCACAGCCCCTGAAGCTATGCATTGAACCTGCCGACAAACTTTGCCTTCGAGGTTCGAATCTCGTCTTTTGCTAGGGTTTTGGTCTCCCTTTTGTCCTTACCCTGCCATACTACGGAGAAATCAGATGTCCCGCATGCACTACCCCGCCTTGGGGCCCCACAGAGTGCAGACCATACCTGCGGAGAAATCATTCATCCAACACCTGCATGAAGAAGACACACCTGATGTGCGTTCCACTGAGAGTATCAAAGGGTAATTCGAAGTGGTATTTGCATCCATGCAGCATACCAGGATCCTCCGGTGGGAGACAGTGCCTGGACCATATGCCACAGTGCCATGCATAAGGCAGCAGACTATATATAAAGGCAGTAGGTGTCTATGTTTCATCGCAGCAGATCAGCAATATCTACCACGCGAAAAATCTTCCAGATGTATGCTCTGATCACCAAGATCGGCGCCCTGGCTGTGGCCTCTTTGGCTACCCAAGCAGTTGCCGTTCCTTCAAACAGCAAGCCCGATCCTTTCTCGAATGCTTCATGGCCTTTGCCCCACAACATCAGTGGTGTTTCGAATCCTGGAGCCAACGAAAGCTATCAGGGATGGGGCGGCGTTCATCTCCATGATCCATCCATCGTCATGGGCCCTGATGGCCACTTCTACTCATTCTCAACTCACGGCTTGGTCGTCATTAGCAGGGCTTCCCAGCCGAACTCGCTAGATGGCTATTGGGAGCCCATTGGCTCGGTGCTGGAGGGCTCTAGCATCATCAACAACACTGGAAACACTGATCCATGGTACAGTTCATTGAACAATTGGAAGTGATGTTTAAAAGCTAATATGGTCAACACAGGGCCCCTGATGTGCACAAGGTCGGCGATACCTACTACTGCTACTACGCTGTCTCGCAATTCGGCAGCCAGTTCTCCAGCATTGGCCTTGCGACCTCAAAGACACTCAGACCTGGCAGCTGGGTCGACCACGGTGCCGTACTTACCTCCAACACTACCGCCCCCTCGCCCTTGAACATCACCAACGCCATCGATGCAAACCTCTTCATCGATCCCAAGACCAAGATCCCTTACCTCACATATGGCAGTTTCTGGAGTGATATCTGGCAATTCCAACTGGCCAAGGATCTTCTCAGTGTAGTGTGGACCCCTGCACCAGTGCAATTGAGTTTGGATCCTGTTAGTCCTCAGGCAGAAGAGGGAGCGTATCTGAGCCGTCACGACAGCTGGTACTACCTCTGGTACAGCCACGGTTCATGCTGCGGCTACAACGTCTCTGCTCTTCCTGCTCCCGGTCAAGAGTAAGTTTCCTCCCCATACCACATCTCCCTGAATTCTGATCTGACTTTTCTCAGATACTCCATCCGTGTCGGCCGCTCCCGCTCAGCCACCGGACCCTTCGTCGACCGCAACGGTGTTGACCTCAGAAACGGCGGCGGCTACATCATCTACGGCAGCCACGATTACGTCTATGGCCCTGGAGGCCAAGCCGTGCTTACAAACTACCACGGTCGTGATGTGCTTTACTACCACTACGTCAACACTATCCAGAACCCTACCTATGTTGACGAACTCAAGTTGCTGGGCTGGAACTACATCAACTACATCCAGGGCTGGCCTGTTCTGTCCTACGACTAGAAAGCATGGCTCGCAGAGAAGATCAGATGCGGGTTATGAAGAAAACAAAAATCTTGCACTGGCTTGACGCGAAACGGGAAACCAGCACAATACAATCATGAGCTGACAAAATCATCATATTTCCAAACATAGTCACTAGTGGTGTAAAAGAACAAAGCTCAGTGCAATTATTTAAGCATTTCAATTGATTGCCAATAGTTCTGCAAGCTTTATGCGTCCTCTCTTGCGTCTTCCTCATGCATGTCCCTTCTGTTCGCATAAGTACCTTTTAAGAACTTCAAAATAGCTGTCTCGCCTTCGACTTGTCTGTGCAGACCACCTGATTCTCTAAAACAGATGGTGCGCTTCGATACTCCAGTCAAGATCAAATTATCACCATTTGCGTCTGTCAGGTTGGCGTTGAGTTGCTCGGTCGGTGGTGGAATGACTTCGACAGCAACGCCGAGTTTGGCGAGATGTGATGTTACAGCAGTGTCTGTGGACTCGTCGCTAGACAGAAACAACATGGGCTTTTCTTCCTCGGGTAGCTCTGATTTAAGGTGCAGGACATCGAAGCCTAGGCCATAGACTGCATTCCAATCGGGTGCTGTACCCTGGTTCTCGAAGCCAAAGGCGTTGATCAGTCTCTGACTCTCCTCAGGGTGGCCATTGATGGTTTGTCTTGCTTGCGATTTGTTCTTGCCGACGGCACCTTGACCCCAGATCAATCTCGAGTCGGCCGAGAGGAATGTACCAATATGACGGAAGGTGATGGAGATGCGCATGTTGCCATAAGCGGACTCTGCAGGGACGCGCTCAACGGCTGGGCGCTTATCTGGCATGATACCATGAAGCCAAGATCCATTCGTGTCCAGACCCATGACGAACATGCTGTTGTGGGGCATAGGGATACGTTGTGTAACGCGGTCGTCTTCTTGTTTGATCTGCGTATCGGTTGCTGCACTTGCATCGATAGATCTCTGTTGCTTATCGGGACTTGAACCTGGTCCTTCGAATGTTGTGGGACGCTTCGTGCGGAGCCTCATGGTACGTTGAGCACCAAGCGAAACATTGACGATGTTGCTTCCTGGCACGACATCCAGAGTCTTGTCAGAGTGCTCAGAGATGTGATCCTGACCACTCCTGTACAGCTGTATCAAAGCATGATTCAGTTTATGTCCGACTCTTTCTTCAGCTCTTTCTTTGATCTTTGAGACGACCGGACTCCAGTGCAGCAGAGATAAAGATTGGTCTGAGGGGTGTCGGTACACAGGCATGCTGCCATCCGCATCGTCGATATCGCCTTGGCAGCAGACAAGTCGTGGCACCTCGCCAGCGGCATGGTACATGCGCTGCCAGTGGACTTCGGAGAACAGCTCCTGAAAAGCTATCTTGGAGGCCTCGGAGTCCAGCAAATCGTAGACTATCCTTGAATCGCCGCTTCCGATCTTGTCGCTCGGACTGAGCAGAGTTGAGTTCTTCTGTCGCATCTGTAGCTTGCGAGAGACCCGGGCGGGTTGTGCGGCAGCGGGTCTTGCTGCTTCACTAGATCTCGTGTCGACCATAATCCTTCCGGGTGCGCTGAGTTGATGCAGAATGGAGTCTGCTTCGAGCTGGTTGCCGGCATAAGACATGGTTGACTGTGAGTCATGCGCCACGTGAGGCTCCGACAATGGCTTGTACCGTGTAGCGTCGGCGCTCCTGTCGTGTATCACGCGCGGCTCCGACTGGATGCTTCGGTCCTGCGTGTCATCATCGTGTCGTCGGCCTCCAGCATACCCTGCGCTTGTGTGTAGTCGATGGCTTGTAGCGTCTGGAAGTTGAGGGCTTGTAGATTTTGCATGCTTAGAGGAAGCGTGTCCTGTGTTGCCTGCTACACCGAGTTGGTCATCGCTCAACTTCATACCGTTCAAGTGGCGTTCAAGGTCGCTAGGAAAAGAAGGTTCACGTACGCTTCCTTGATCTTCCATGTCCACGTCGGACTGACCAGTCCCGGTTTCGTTGCTAGATTCATCTGTGTTCGTCTCTCCTCTCAGTCTCGATAAGACCGACGCTGATGATGTGACTGATGCTCCCATGATATCGACAAGCTGCTGGACTGCTCGATCGTGTCGGTCCTTGAGTCTGTAGTTGAGGCAGTCTTCGACAAGGTTGATCGAAAGACCGTGTTGTGCGGCATCCAAGGCTGTGGCGTAGACGGAGAGGTTTGTGGTACAACCAACGACGTAGACCTCAGTGATGAGCTTCGCGCGTAGCATCAACAGCAATGAGGAGGAGGTGAAAGCTGAGTAGTATGACTTGACGATCTTGACATCCCTAGGCGACACTAGCTCCTTGACCTCCGGAGATAGCTCAGCGCCCCAACTTCCTGGCAAGCAGCAGTTGTCCTCGAGCTTGTCCTGGGAGAGGAAGAGGTCCTGATCGACACCCGAGGGCGATGACGAATCTGCTTCGAGTTCTGCTGCTCTGTTCATGGTCCGCTGAACGAGTTGGTTGATGCGACGATTCGACCGCATCGAAGGACGGGAGGAGTAGTTGGTCATCTCATCGTCGCTGCTGACTACAGGTAGCACAAAGCCATCATCTGCAATCACCATACAGCCAGAGCCTGATGCGTTGTTAACTGAGCGCTTTCCACGATACTCGGTCGTGATCCAGAAGATCTCTCCATGCTCGCGGAAGGCAGGGACCAGTTCCTTGATCCTTTCAAGGTACCCTGTGGCGGTATTGACAGGTAGCTTGCCATCGGGTGATGTAAAATCGTTTTGCAGACCAACGACTAGCAGTGCTTGGCGGGTGGATATCTGATTTTGGCTGCCCGAAAGGAGCGCCGACAGAAAGGACATGGTCGTAAAGTTGATTCAAACTTGAAAGAGGGTAGAAAGAGAGAGTTGGAACAGTCAAAATAGGCAGCGTGGACACAGGTAAGGTTTTGGTGTGACGGAAGAAGGTTCGTTTGCTTGTCTGTGCTGTAGTGGGGAAAGAAGGATAGAAGTAGAGTATGTAGGGACAGACAGGAGGCAGTCGCAAGGGACGAGTGGCTCAACGAGTGGTAGGGCAGATAATAAAACGCAGCACCGTCCGAACGAGCGACCCAGAGGACCGGAACCTCAAATCAGTCCATCCTAGTCACAATATCTGTGTACGCCGCGATTTGATTTGAACAAAGGGTCTGGGCACGGCAAGAGTCCATTAGAGTAGACGACAAGGCGCGAGTAACAGACGATGACTGCATGCAGGAGCGATGAGGCTGAAAGAAAGTTGGTATTCATGTGTTTGAAGATCAAAAGGACACAAGAGACCATGTTCAGGCACAGGACAGCTCGGTGGATGGGATAAACGCGGTGTCCGTGCACAGGCCGAGAGGCATGCGGCCGATCTCAAATCATCGTCGGGCGAAGCCGAGGGGAATTTATGATGCACCGCAAAGAGCTTGTTGTTATTGTTATGGTACATGTGTAGAGACATTCTTCTTAGACGCGGTGCCGCTCTACCATCGCTTGTCGATACAAGCGCTCGTGAAGCAATAGATCTTCCTGGATCTGCAGCCCTGTCGGGAGTACTCGCGAGGCTGTGGTGCTATTGGATGTGCTTAACGAAGCTGCCGTTCCGAACGGGACCAGGGCACAATTGCACAAACTGCCGCTTGTCAAACAAAGGTCTTGTCATGCGAAGATTTGTCGCGCCACAATTACAGATCCAGGCAGAGGCTCGAATGCCTCGACAAGTCTGTGTCTAGAACAGCTGTCTAGACCTTTCATTTTCGTCAAACATAGGAGCTCTACCTTCGAGGAACATGAAATTGCTACTGTACAGAGAGAACTGCATGCAGCATGTACAGTGCAATGCAGAAATTTGGAAACAAAACGCGCTCGGGCTTGCCGAACACAACCTCATCACTGCAGCCACAGCGTGCATCAGAATGCCTGCACCAATCAACCTGTGGTTGAGGCACTCTTGCGCTTCCATCGCAACACATGAAACGGCCGCGCCTGAGCCGGTCGCGTGTTCGTCGTTTGTTCCACGGCCAATGGCAGACGGCAGGAGCTGTTTTCTGGAGAAGAGCGGAGAAACATTCGAGAAGGCCCACCGTTTGTCGCTTCCGGTCCGAAAAATGTGTCATGCTTCACAAGTTCACATGCATGTCGCTGGGTTCGCAGGCTCGTTACATACCGACCTCCAGTTTACTCCTTGCCTTTGGGCATCAATCAGTGTGCGAAACAGGCAGCATCGAGCGAGTACGCGAATTCTGTAACAGATGACCGAGGTAGGGAGACGACACTCGGACGTAAAACAAGTGCTGCAGGATCGCTTTCTCAGATGACTCGGCATGCACACGTCCTTCATCAATTCGTGCATAGAACAAATCCGTCCGAGTGACGTTCCTTTTCTGCAGGGAAGAGAACGATCGATTTAGTGTCTGGCCAACTTGGCCACGAGGTTTTGTGGCGACCACGTGGAATTGAGTAGTGTCAATCTATCCTTTCGCCGAGCGGCCCATCTAATTTGTAAAACAACCCCTGGTTCGGACGGACGGGGCTTGGTCTCCTCCAATTCTGACCAACAATGTGGCGGGCATTCATAGTCAGAATTTTACTACGCATCTCATGGCTTAGGGCAGCATGTCGAAAAATGTTCACCTTCACGCCTCTTCCGTGTTCTCCTTCAACAAGCATGTTCCTCTGTCACCGCAAAAGCTGGTGTATGAATGCATGATTGTACGTCATGGTCTAGCTCTGAAGCGGCCGACTTGACGATTTTCCCAAAAGGGATGTCCGTACAGGATACCCGCGTGGCATAATGTTCGAGTTGAGGTCTGTCTGAATTGCCGATGATGATATTAGTGCCGGAGAAGGCGCCGGACGATGTGGGAATATTGATATGGGAAGATCCCTTCCGATATCGCCTCACTTGGCAAAGAAATTGGTGATCTTTTGAGAGCCATCCTTGGCTTTTGGCGGCGACTTAACTTGTGTGTTGTTGGTAACGGCACTTCTCATAGTACGACCGTGGCCAGAGCGACTGGTGGATGCTTGATCTGGCTCTGCTTTCTGGACTTTCTGTGGTGGTTCCTGATCATTGAAGCCATCTGGCGAGTGCTCACGTTTGATCGCAGTCGATTCATGCTTGTCCGATGTCTCTGTGAGTTCGGGAAGAGGAGCATTGTCTTCAGTGCTTTGAGGGTCTAGAACGGTGGAACGGTCTTCATCGGGTTCTCGTTTGACTTGATCCCCATGTGATTGAAGGTCCTCTTCCTGGTTTTTCACTATTTTCTCCTCGTTTTCACTTTTAGCCTGCTTTCTCTGGTTGCCGAAGAAGTTGGCAATGTTGCTTTTGTTCTCTTTGCTGTCAATTGGGATGATGAAGGACGGAGAGTTGTTGCCAACTTTGCCAACAGCTTTGTCAACAGGGTAGCACTCAAGCTCACCGTCGTATGGCTTGAGAAGTGATTGGAGTTCCTTGGACCACTCCGAGCGAGCAGGATCGAGCCAGGTCTTGACAGCTTCGGAACCATTGTTGAAGATGACAGGCATGCGGTCATGCAGGAACTTGAGTTGGGTATTGGAGTCAGTGGTGATGACGGTGTATGTGTAAAGTTTGTCGGACTGGCCCTCATATTGGACACAGTCCCAGAGACCGGCGAAGCACATGAGTTGACCGTCCTTTCTCTTTACGAAATGCGGAATACGATCACGGCCGTTGTTCTTCTTCAACCATTCGTAGAAGCCTTCGCAGACGATGATGCATCTCTTGCGCTGCTTCATAGTGTTCCACAAACCGCCTGCAGTGGACAAGGAATCGTCGCGGCAGTTGATGGTGCGCATCATGTTGCCATAGTCGGGCTGTCTCTTTGTCCAGAATGGAATCAGGCCCCACTTCATGGCCTGCAGCTTGTATCGGGTTTCTTTTGTGGCAGCTCCATCGACAGTGTCAGTCTTGTCTTTATCTTGTGGTTGAGATGCGGCGCCCGAGTCCGGAACATCGGCACGGTAAACTAGGCCATGATTGCCAGGAGCGAAGTTATAAGTCTGGCGAACAGTATTATCGTCATCGTCGGGAGCCTCATCAGCAGGCATGTTTTCTTGTTGCAATCTTCGGCGAGCTGCCGAGGGGCGCAGAGACATTGCATATCTGCCACACATGATGATTCGATGTTTCTTCTTTGGTTAGAGAGTTTGTGATGGGAAACGATGCAATGGCGATGGCAATGGCAATTGAAGGCGAAGTGGAAGACGCGCACGACCGCGTTGATGACGTCTTCGGAACGTGAAACACTTTGTCGAATTGAAGATGCGGCGGCTTCGCGCTTGGAGCTCCCATTTCTCTACAGCACGCACAATGTTATCACGACCAGCAGCAAGTGCCTTGAGGGCTACTCCAATCTTCCGAGCAGGTGCCAGACGATGTGTCTCGTCGCTTGGACACGCCAGAACTCGACCTCACATCACCTTCAATGCCCGGACATCACACCGATGGCAGCAATCTCGCGGTAAAGCTTCCTTTACTCGAGGTGCTAAAGAGCTTTGGGCCGCCCATCCGTATCTCGTCTCATTAGCAGGCGCCGCCATCCTCGCCGGCTCTGCCGGTATCGCCTACGCCAACTATCTTTATTCGACCTACATTATCGCCTCGTTCCACAACTACCCAGAGCCTGTTGCACAAAAGCTGCGGAGGGCCATCTACTATACGAACATCGACCTCGACGCGAAAAATGCCCTCAAGTACTACAAGCAGGGTCTTGAGATTGCCAATGAGCTCGGCATGGATCCCTTCTCCAACGAGATCATTGGCGTCAAGATTCAGGTTTCTGCTCTCATGGAGAAGATCCAGAACTACCCCAAGGCCATTCAAGTCCTCGAGATCCTGAGAAACGACTGCCTAGCTTGGGAGGAGAAGTTCGGCCAGCTTGACGACCACAAGGAGAAGCGCACGCGCATCATGAAGCAGCTCGTTGCCATGTCCGTCAAGCTCGGCGACCTTTACTCCAACCAATATATCCAAGACGCCAAGTCCGCCGAAGAGAGACTGGTTTGGGCTCTGGAAACATCGCTGCGCGAGAAGCAACGTAGACAAGAGCCTGGAGTTTTGGAAAAGGAGGGTGAGTGGATGTCAGACAACGAGATGGGCGCATCCATGGAGGCCCTCGCACACAACTACGAAGAGCAAAACAAGCACTATTTGGCTACACCTCTCTTCCTCCAGGCTTTGAACTTCAAGTCCGACAAAGATTGTCACTCGGTCATCCTGATGAATAATCTTGCCATCTCAATCGCTCAGCAGAACCCTCCTCCAAATTCAGAGACAAAATCTCCATCACAGGCTGTTCTATTAGAGAATGCCAAACAGTGGGCTCAAAAAGCTCTCGATCTTGCTGCCGACATTGAGCCACCCACCCGTGATGAGGAGTGCGACGTAGGTTGTGCTGTCGCATTGCATAACCTTGGTATGTATCACGCCTGAAAGCTCCATGAGACCAACGCTAACAATATTTATAGGTGAGTTCGCCGAGATGAACAAAGACATCATGGAGGCGAAGAAGCGCTACAAGGAAGCAGTCAGCCTTGCGAGAGCCATTGGCTTCGAGGATGGCCTCGAGAACAGTTCCGCTGCTCTCAGACGACTGTCGTAGATTCATGCTTATCCGCGCTCTTACACTCCACTTCGATACCCTGTGTTGCGAGAATATGAAGAAAAATAAACCATTGTACATATACTTCAAAGTCATGATGCTGGGTAGGGCCATGAATCGTTTACATCTAACAGCGAATACTGTTCTCTTCTTGCATTACATCCCCTATCATCGTACACTTCCTCAAAGCTTTGCGTATCTGGGCTTCGTCTTCTGTATGCCAGCTGTCAACGAGTCGGTGACATCTGCAGTATTGCAGTATGCCGCATTCCAGACTGACACATATCTCAGACCTAGGAACATGAATGTCAGTCGCCGTTTGTCTTGATAACCGTCCATAAAACTTACCATCCTGCACCGAGTGATCCCTTGAGAAGTTCAAGACTTCCTTCGTACCCATGATAGCTACCGGGCTCTTGCTAGCAATCAACTCTGCCTTCTCGACCGCTTTGCTCAGAGCCTCGGCCTTTGTGTCGTAGATTGCAGAAACAATACCCACTGCCAAAGCCTCCTTGGCAGAGAATATCCTGGCTGTCAAGGCGACGTCTTTGATGAATGACATGGGGATGTTAGCTTTCGGTAGACGAGTAAGAGTGCCAATGTCTGCTGCGAGACCGATGTCGACCTCCTTGACTGCGAAGCGGGTGGTGGAGACACAGATGCGGATGTCAGCGCAGAGAGTCATATCTAGTGCAAGGCCGAAGGATACTCCATGTAGCACTGCTATCACGGCTGTTTGATCATTGTCAGACATGTCCTCAGACGTAAAAGTAGCAGTAGCGACTTACGCTTCTCGCATTTCTCGATTTGACTGATGCTTGCTTGGAATTCATCGATGTGGTGGCGTAGGCGCTGTGCTACTCTTGCAGCATCAAGTCCATCGTTCCCTGACAAGACTCCGGTCTCTGATGCTGATTGCACATCCAGACCTGCTGAGAAGGCTCTGTCGCCTGCGCTTGTCAAGACCACGCAGCGGACTTCCTGATCATGCGATAGACGTTCGAAGATCTGACCGATGCCCTTCCACATTCTGTGATACTGTTAGCCTTCGGATCATATCGGCCGAAGTGACATGCGCTTGATAGTCGACGAGCAGTATGATAAATGACTCGTGCAAGAGAAGTGATGGCCAGGACGAGGTTCTTACGTACGTTTCGTTGAAGGCATTCATCTTCTGAGGCCTGTTGATCTCGACCTGCGCGACATATTCCCTAGGGAATGTAACGTTGAAGTACTCGTAATTGTATGTTGATGCCATTATTGCGGGCTGTAAGATGTAGATATGATCCAAGGTCGTTAAATGGAGAAAACAGAAAGGGCGAAGAAGCAAGAGAGAGATATGCCACCTTTCCTCCGAGCAGTCCCACACCTTGGCTTAAGTATCGTCCACTGTTGTCCTTTACCAAGACTTTTATTCGGGCGGTTCACTTCGCGTACCTGGTGGTTGGAATATCGAGTGCATCATACGGCCGCAAAGGAGGAGCTTTGGTGGTGCCGAGAGATGCCGAGGTTCGTTGCAAGTCCGTTCATGCACCTTCGTTTCTTGACACCTTGAAGCCATGCATTTCTAGAGATATGGAGAGATGTTCATGGCATCGACCATCATTGCTCTGAAGAACTCGGTCGCCGAGATTCGAGGTATAGCCCCCTATGTATAGCAAGAGTGGGTTGCTGTATGAGTAGGTGGCGGGTTTAGAGCTATTCGATCCACATGCAAGACCGTTGCGGACCGCAGAATCAGGGTCGACTGCCACCCGAAGTTGGCGTTCATGAGATAGGAAAATCCCATACTCGGAGTAGCTCAGCATGCAACGGCATTACTATGGTCGGTGTTCGGTGAAGCGAAGGCGTTGAGAAGACCGGACCTCGTCATGCTACAAAAGCGCGCTTGCATCTCGAGTAATAAGGCTCTAGTAACACAAGAACAAGTGCTACTTCGGCCACGTTATCTACCTGAGTGCTCCTCGCCTCTAACTTACCACTTTGCTGTCGGACAGCGCAAGATGCCACCGTGTGGGCGCGGTGCGATGGAGTCGTTCGTCTGTCTTCATGCCTCCCGACTTTCTGCCATGAATTGTTTCACGAACAAGGACTCGAAAGATCAGACATGTCCCCGGTACCGCGACGAGATTCGGATACCTACTATACTGTACACTCCCTCGCTGCTACGTTTTTAGATCCCCTCATCGCCGCTCCCGAAGATCCTCTCATGGTCTTAGTTTGATGTGGGAAGGCTTCAAAGAGGACGATACGTGAAAGAAAGAAGAAGGTCAACACACAGTTCAACTTGCCTGCGACTCCGAAGCTGTATTCATGGACACAACCCCATCTCACATGTCTTCCCAAAGTTCCCATGAGATTCGCAGCAACCCGAAACAGACGCAGTTGTACCACACCTTCTGGACTAGATGTGCTTCAGCATTGCGGCCTAATATTTGACGCATGCAACATAAACAGGCACTTGACCATGACTCGATGGGATACGAAGCCTCATGCGTCAACATCTCTGTACACGGCTTCCAGGAGAGGACAAGTCTTCTTCACGAAATGAACCCGAACAGGAATCGGCACTTCCTCACACGATATTGGAAGATCAACTTATTATAGAACCAATATACTTGCCTTTCCTCGAGACCAGAAAATACGCAGGTCGAATCCTTGACCATCAATGACGCCGCAGCTTCCGGATCGCGTCATGGCAGCAACTTTGCGGCAAGAACTGGATGACACGGAGCAATTTAATCTGAAGAAAATAGGCATCGACACTGACCCGTCCTGGCTGGAAAATCTCAAGGATGTCTTCTGGGTGATCGAGCAGTTCGCTGTCTCAGTTTCATGCTGAAACAAGGTACGCGTGCCTTCCCCAATGTCGATCACTCGTGGGGTCGTTACGAACTTCAGCCTTGCCGCAGTGGCCAAACCATCTTCACAACAAATAGTTGAAGATATAGACATGCTGCGTTGGATCAAGAGTTTTAACGGATACTGCTTATTGAGAATGCACCAAAAGACTAGTCGCTGAGGCGTAGATGCCAAACATCCTTGAGTCAATCACCAGATCTGTGATACAGGATTGAGGACGGGAGATCCGCTCCAGGATGTCCTGTCATGTTTTCTCACACATCCTGCCGGCCTTGGACACATCATCGCATCCGGGTGCTGTGTTCCTGGCGATCTTTGCCCATTGGAAACTCGGGTCGTGCACATGCACACAGCCGCCTTCATGGGTCTCCTCGTCAGCGGTCTTTGATACGGGCACTGGCAGGCTTCCATCGAGTGGGACTTCTCGTGTTTGGTAATCAGCAATCGTATTCTGAGAAAAGCTTCCACATGAAGAGCAGTATTAAAGAGGCAAGTACGTATGACCTTACAGAACTCAGAAGCCCTTGTGTCTCTCGCTTTATTCCTTCATTTTGATCATCTCCTCACTATCCTACTTTCTTTTCGAGGCTCATTCTTTCACAATCATCTATTTTCACTCACTCGTTCTTGGGGCTGTTGGCACACCTCCGAATATAGCCACTGAAGAACAAGCAACATGTTCAAGCTTCACACAGCGACAGTCACCGGACTGCTCGCTGCAAAGGCCATTGCTGGTGGTCTCAATGTGCCTTTGCCAGAAAATAACGTATTCGACTACATCGTGGTCGGCGGAGGTCCGGCAGGTCTCACAGTTGCGAATCGACTCAGCGAGAACGCCAACGTACAAGTCCTGCTACTCGAATCCGGAGATGCCGACAACTACCCAGAGAGCATCATGATCCCATACTACCAGGGTGCAGCTGGATCTGTCAATGGCAAATGTGGTGGATTTAACTGGTACGTATCAGTCTGCATAAAAGCGGCGAGGCACGTCACTGACGAAAAAACAGGTGTGACCAAACTGTTGCACAAACCTATCTCGATGGCGGTAGCAGGACTATACCGCAAGGCAAGGGTCTAGGAGGTGGTACCCTAATCAACGCTATGCTGTGGAATCGTGGCGACCGGGAAGATTATGACATCTGGTCTCAACTCGGAAACGATGGATGGGATTATGATTCACTTCTTGAGTTCTTCCAAAGAGTAAGTACTACACGGCAGCTAGCGGGACTTTGCATACTGATGATGACCAGAGCGAGACATTTAACCAGCAACCTTCTGATGAGGTCGCAACAACATATGGTATGGGATATGATGCTTCTCAACATGGCGAGACTGGTCCACAGAATGTTTCCTTTCCTGCATTCCAATATCCCGCCAGCCAGCATTTCTTCGCCGCACTGAACCGCTTGGGCGTACCGACCCAGCCTGACCCTGCCGCACCTACCGAAAAAGGAGCCATGTACCTGCCTCAAGGTATCTCCATGACGAACCAGTCTCGCGCAGATGCACGTCGTGCACGCTGGGACCCAGTTGCTGGTCGTGAGAACTTCTCCGTCTCCACTGGTCAACATGTACGCCGCATCCTGTTCGATGGTGGGTGTGGTGCTCCTGGGGATGACGGAGCTCGCGCTGTTGGAGTCGAAGTGTCTGCGGGAGCCAACGGCAGAGTCTGGACAGCTGTGGCTGCTCGCGAGGTGATTCTGGCCGCCGGCGCTATCCGTACTCCTCAGCTTCTCGAACTGTCTGGCATCGGCGATACTAACATCCTTGCCCAAGCCGGAGTCAAGAGCCGTGTCAGTCTCCCTGGAGTCGGAAACAACCTCCAGGATCATATGCTTATGCACATGACGCAAGGCTTCAACAACCAAAGCTATGTCTACCCCAATATTATGCAAAACTCGACCATCAACGACTGGGCGAGATCAGTGTACTACAAGAACCGCACTGGACCCTACACTTTTGGACCTCCGGATGGTAACGGCTTCTTTTCTTTGCCGCAGATCTCAAACCGCGCGCAGGAGATTGCTCAGAACGCGTCATCGTTCTCCGACGAGCAATACCTGGCTGACGGACTTGATAATAGTGTGATTCGTGGCTATGCCCGTCAACGTGCTCTTCTCATTCCTGCCTTGAACAACAGCCGTCGCGCAGTCATCGAATTCTTGCAGGACAACGCTGGTAACACACAGATCTCAAACCAGCGTCCCTTTACTCGCGGCAATGTCCATATCAAGACAACCGACGCATTTACCTACCCTAACCTTGATTTCCGTTATGGTAGCAACCCCATTGACATGGCAGTCATGATGGACTCACTGCGCTTCAACGACGAGCTGTTCCAACAGCCGGAGCTTCAAATCCTCCAGCCAGTGCAAAAAGACCCACCGCACGCCGCCACTGATGCACAATTGCAAGAGTTCTTGAACCGCGCTTTGGGTACGGAATTTCACCCTTCTTGTACAGCCGCAATGATGCCCAGAGATGATGGAGGTGTTGTCGATTCTAATCTGCTCGTTTACGGCACCCAAAACGTCCGTGTAGTTGATGCCAGCATCTTCCCGATCGTCCCTGCCGCTCATCTTGAATCTGTCATCTACGCTGTTGCAGAGAAGGCTGCAGACCTGATCAAGAAGTCTGGCAGAACTGGCAGTGTTCCGTACCTGCCTCTTGATCAAACACAGTGTACCACTGCAGCAACTGGTAATGCTAAGCGCGCTGTGCAAGTCAGCCAGGATCAAGCAGAGTGCATCTCGTCTCAAACCGAATCAGCGTCGACCTCATACTCGACCTCGTCCTCGGCATACTCTAGCTCCAACGGCTCCAACTACAACAGTACCACTTCGTACAATAGTTCATCGAGCATTCCTGATTACACAGATTCGTCGGGACCATCAGATGGCCTTATCGGTATCGTCGGTGGTTACCCTGCTGTCGGATACCCCAACTACAATCCAGGAAACACCAAAGGCTTCGACCTCCTGGCACATGATCGTCCAGCTTCGATTGGTCTTCCTGTCGGCGCCGCACTCAAATGGGCAGATGCGCTAATCTTAGGCCTTGTCATCGATCCGTTGGAAGGCATCATAGGCACAGTTGACGGAATCGTAGAAGGAACAGGCGAGGTGTTGCAGAATGCCACGGGCTCTGTTCTAGGCGGGGTCGGCGATATCTTGAACCACACTGCTGAGGCATCATACCATTCATCAGGTATTGCCTCTGGCATTTTGAGTGGGCTCGGAAGTAAGAACGAGCGACGCTTTGTTGCTTGATTGATTATACTTTCGACCCATCTTGTAAATATAAGGCTTCATGATGACATTTCTTACTTCTTGTCAAAAAAATACTCAAAAGCAATTAGTGACAAATACGATAATCAGCATTGCCGGTGCCTCTATGTCGCGCGACAAGAAGCAGTTTGACGGTGTCAGGTTTGCTATCGTGTTGTCACATCGGTGTCGGTGTTAAGAATGCGGCGAAGCTTGTAGAAGGCGATCGAACAGTGGCATGTCACGTGCAAACGAGGGACCAGTGAGCGATGTCATACAGATCGCCGCCGAGAAACATGTCAGAGTTAACATCTCACAATTGCTCAGACGTCTCTTCTTGCCTCATACAACACACCTCCACCAATCGTCCATCCACTCTCACCACCACCTACCACTTCACTTCACACACCACTTAACCCGCACACCACACACATCTCACACTCACAATGTCTGACTGGGACCAAGTCACCAAGATTGGCAGCAAGGCCCGTGGCGGTGCTGCCGGCCCTCGCGAGACCGTCATCAAGGGAAAGAGCGCTCTGAACGCCGCTCAGCGTAGCGGTGGTATCGTTGCCACCGAGAAGAAGTTCGCTACCGCCAACGTACGTCAAGTCCCTTCGCATGTCCTTCTCTGGCACAAGCAGCTAACACACGACACAGGCAGCCAGCAAGGGTATCGAAGGCCAGCACTTGACCAAGGTCGACCGCAGCGAGGACATTGTCGCAACAAAGAAAGTTCCGGATGATGTCGCCAAGGCTCTCCAGCAGGCCCGCCAGCAACTCAAGAACCCCAAGGGTGCCACCATGACCCAGAAGGACCTTGCCTCCAAGGCCTCGGTCGATGTTGCTTACGTCGCCGCCCTCGAGCGTCCCGGTGCCGACTGGCCAGGTATGGACTTCGTCCAGAAGATTCAGAAGGCTGCCAATGTCCGCCTTACCGGTGCCAACGTCGGCGCCCCCATGTTCGGCCCCAAGAAGAAGTAAACCTATCCAGCACAGTAAATCTGTTTGGTTTTTGGCCCTTCCTCACCGTTACAAACAAGACGGTTGCATTACAAGCTCCAGTCACCGGCTTCGGGGTTTCGCATTTCGAGAAGAGCAGCGTCAAGGGACACCATCTTTTCCATTTTTTCTTGTTGATTCATTTCACGAGCGGGCGTTCATAATGACGAACAAGAATTCATGACGGCAAAAAATGGATTAAATCGATATACACTGGTTTAAGCTGGGAAGGTTTCGGTTCATGGCTATGGCTCATCAAGGGTTGGTTCGGTCGTCTTTTTCTTTCCGACATCAGAAGAGCATTCATCTTCCCCTTTTGGTAGCTTTATAACACAAACCCATGCAATCGAGTATTGCGACCCAATTTCCACGTTCCATCATCCTGTCTTCCAGTTAGCTATGTGTTTGGTCTCTGCCTCGGCAGCTTTTCGTCGGGTTGCGATTTTCTGAAAACAGTCTTGGCTCATTCATGTGACAGTGCAGTACATGATGCAGTCGACATGCTGAACCAATAGCATGGTAGTACTTGCTGTAGCTACTCGATCGCGAGGATGTCGTTAGCTGAGAAGAAGAGTCGGCTGGCAGGCACCTCACGTGTACAGGTCGAATATATCTAACTTTAAGCTAAGATGTCTGTTGTCTTGATGCCGAGTTGAAGGATTGCCTCTGTGGCGGCAGAGTAATAACCATCACGGCAAGGTAATATCGACATGCATAGTCCCGAGTCAAGCATCGTTGGTACGGATCAACAGCCGAGAGGAAGCGAATACTGGAGCTGAAGCATTAGATCCGGATGAAGACATGCCCGTACAATAACGAGTCGAACCTCAATCCACCTCAGAAAATAATGACACTTTGGAACGGCATCAACCCGTATCCGGAGCCGTCACTCGGTTGTTGCGCTTCCCGCGTCAAACTTGACTGGTTGTTGGAAAGCCTGGTCTGCAGACTACTGCACGATCATACGTTACCGAGTGCTCGTGTTCCTTCTGGAAGTCCGCGCCTTTCGCTTGGTCATTTCAATATGCTGTTTTGTCAAATAGGAAACCAATGGTCCGAGACTGCGATGGTGCGAGCATAAGCTAGGCAAGGCAGGCCGTTGAACGAGAGTAATGCAGGATACTATCGTCCTTGTTGAGCCATGATCGCAAATGCAAAGCCCAATTCCCAAATTGGAAAATGGTTATGGCTCCGGTCGAGGTCAACGTGCTTGCATCTTGAGCGTAACCTGAATACATGCACGGTACTGTACTTTGGTACGGAAGGAAGAGTGGTGAAGATGAATGTCTCCGTTCGGCAAGAGCAGTGAAGCTTTCGGATGTGGCCGAGGATCCGCCTTAGGGCATCATCTGTGGTTGCCTCTCCTCTCACTGCATACCCTTTCTTCCTACTAGACTCGACTCAGGAACATCTTCGAAAGACATACAGACGTATATGTGTGCTTCGTGCCATCATGTGTGATCCTCCAGGAGCGCGACGCACCTTCTGCCCTATCCGCTTGTCTTTCCGCATCAATTTTCATGCTATTATGGATGGATCCCAATAATATTCGGCGATCCTCAACATAGTCAGGTCCAGACCTCGAGTCCAACACGCCTGCTCGCTTTTCAATTGCTTCTTGGGTCAGATCGAAGATGGACCAAACGCCTCGAGACGCCCATTCATCTGGTCCCGGGCACAACCAGACCCCTGGTACCAAAGTGATAACGACATCCGTGAAGATCGGAAGATACCCCTACCCAGCAGCCGCCGAATGTAGCTGCATGACTCGGCGGACGCATATGTCTTGCGTCTAGACTTAACACAGAACCAATCTCCGACACACGAACCTGTTGAACCAGTCTCTTTCTGAGACGGACGAATTATGCCTACTCTGCCGTCACCCGATGGCGTATTTTGACTATCAGGTGATTGACCTCTATCGTTCTTTGGTGGAAACTGCCTGGGAATGCTCACCGTATACGTCAACGGCACCCACTCGCACTTGCCGAGCGAACCCTATTGAAGTACAGGATAAATGTATGCCTTATCGCCTTGGCTGAGATATTGAGAGTTTACATCTGCGATGCTTGTTATGCGAACATGCAGGTTCACGGCAATGTTACCATGACGCTTGGTTTGCTCGTCTTACGAGTAGAGCATGCATAAAGCTGGGCCGTCCGAGAAGGCACAAATCAGAGCCCTGGAGACCAGTCGGAGGTGCCGAAGCTCCAAGCATCCCTTGAGAATCGTTTTGGGGCGATGGTTCGGCTCTCACTAGGTTTTGAAGCAGTGTTCTTCTCTGTCGATCTTGCCTTTTGCTTGAATCGCGTACGCATCTAACATTCTTTTTGGGTGCGTAAACCTCTTCCCTACTTCGCTTCGAAACGCGCTCCAGCAGGGCTCACCCAAGCCTGGCCGCACTACGTGGATCAACTCCGCCCGGTATGGTCATGGTGTTCGACGAGGTAAACTTAAAGATAGGGTTAGCCTCCTTCTACATCCCACCTTCTGTCCGAAAGCATTTCGAGATTGCGAACGACGGCCGAGCTTTGAGAAATATTGTTGCTTAAGTTGGCCTTCACACAATGCTTCTTGCCAGCAGTGCTAGAGATGGGGCTGATCCATCTGCCAATCACATACGAACAAACCGCTTACCTGACGTTACGACAACAGGAAGAATCAAGAGAGGAACGAAAGGGAAGCGAGAGCATGGGTGTGTGTTTTGTGGAAAGGTAATCGCACTTAGAGTTCGTCCCACGCTCGACTGCCACTGACTGTCTTCAGATATACAGCCGCCGAGAACACTTGAAGTGATTTTTTTTCCCGACAGACAGCTCTCATGTACAGTATGCTGACCCCGAATAGGCGACACCAGGGTAAACACAAGGCAGGTGCGTATGCCTGTCCTGCCGCTGGATGTGATTACACGTTCCACAGCGCTACTCTGCTTGAACGACATAGGCGTCACGAGTGGGTAGTCTGGTTTCTAGCCCCCCTCCAGCATGCCTTACTGATTTCTTTCTAGCTCATCGTTCCCTTTCCAGCTTCCCGAAGCATATTTCTTCCGGTGCCCGTCTTCGTCTCAAGCCTTCAGTCCGACCGACACGGGGTCTCCGAGTCTCAGCGATTCGCATTCAGCCGGAGCCACACCCTTAGCTTCGTCCCAGAACGGTGAAGCGACAGGCAGCGAACGGTATGGATCGTACAGCCCAACACCGTCACACGAAGCCCTTGTCTCAACATCCGAGGCTTCCGTCAATGGGCAGGAGGCACCAACGAGAGCGCAACACCTTCGAGTACCGTGCAGAAGCCCTATGAACAATACACGAAGGGAACCGACTCAACGACCTCTGCCCAGGAATGTGACCAGCTCTCCAGCAGTCTTGCAAGATAACCGCTACAATCAAGAGATGGTCCTTGCACACAACTTTGCGTTCCCACCTACAGGTTACCAGCACAACTTCGTCGAGCACGGATTTAGTCCACACTCTCCCCAGACTGGCTATCGAGCCGAAGATGATCTTTCGGGTCAATCATTCTACCGCCAGACACACGAACAGAGTCAAATCGTTCCAATCTCGGAGATGTCTTCAATTGCCGCACAGGTTCCAACATGGCAAGCACCTCGTCACAGCGTCCCGACCTCTCTTGGATCCGATACCCCATTGGCGTGCTGGGTAGGCTCAAGCACGTACAATCATGATGTTACACCCACCTATGTGTATGGTCGTCATTCGTCGCACCCAACCATGTCGTCCGAATCTCATGTTCTGAATCAGAACTTCCCACAGCAAAGCATGAATCGGTTTCTACAGAACCAGACTCAGTGGCACGCCCACAATCAGCAGTACCAATATCCACCTCAGCATAGTGGCTCTTATTCAGAAGAAAGAACTCGATGGAACAGTGTATCACCACGCCATTCAACAGGCAATCTCGACCCAGGTCTAAATCCATATACGAGTACAACCAGCGGTCATTGACAGATAATGAGATTGCCAAGTCGGAACGGTCGAGGGAGTCACCCTGTTCTTTCATCTCTAGCAACATGTCGTTGTTGGAAGAAGCTCCCACTTCGACAATCCTGTGTCAGTCTTGACAAGCTGTTGGGGCGCTTTTGTTCTGGACTCGTTTAGCCCTTCGAAGCCCTTTGTAGCGATACAATACTATAACGATTGATGAGGGGTCCCGCGCAAAAGTAACGCTCAAATTCAGTCCAATCCAGTCTGGTGTGTTATGAATGTAATCGATTTGGACAGAGAAAGGAAGACACAGACATGTCACATGGATCCTGCAAGTCCTTAGTCATCAGATCCGAACCCACAGTGCAATCGATCACCGCCTCCTTCTGGGTCGGGCCACCAAGAAAAGAAATTCAACGCGTTTGCGGCATCAGAAAGGGTCATGAATTTCATTCAGATTAAGCAACATATGAGAACCTCATCATAAAGCAGATTCACTGCTGCGCTAGCGCAAAATCGCAGGATGTAACACGTAAGAAAATTTTGATCCAAGGGGGGCTCAAAAGCCAAATGGCTGTGAGAACTTACAAGTGCTGCAAGCGTCATCACCACCAACCACTTCATGTTCTCCAGCCTGTTTAATACATCTCTTTCCAATCCATCAGAAAACCACGAAAAATCATCTCAGAAAAAGCTGTGCTTCATGCTTGTTTGCTGCGCTTGTTGCAATCGACATGCGTAACTCCACGATGTGATGATAAACGATCTCGTTCAGCTGGGGCTGGATCTATCTGCAGTCAGCAACGCAGGGCAGACAACTAAATGAAGAGCAGCGACGTACTCGAAACTGGGAATATCAACAGGTTCTTGCAGTCGATCGCGCATACTTGCTTCGGTCTCTCTGGCAATGCGAATCTTTGCATCGAGCTCCTCGGCAATAGCCTCTCTCGCTTCCAACTTTCTAGCAAAACCTCCAACGACCTTCTTGAGGTTGCAGACGGACTTTGCAATATCGACCAGACTGCGGAGTGCGACATCCAATGCTTCCGTGACGCGAGCCTCATTGGCTTGAGCGGCTGCCAACTCGGCACGTTGTTTGTTTCTCAGTTCTTCCATTGTGTCGAGGTCTTTGCTGGCGATGTCGACGATGATATTTTCGACGTAGCGGAGCATGGAGATTGAGGTGAGGGCAAGCCTGGCGACGCCTGGGCTGTCGATATCCGCAACGTTGTCAAGGGCTTGGAAGACGTCTTCAGTCAATGCGGTCAGCTCGTCGTGGTCGATGTCGACCGGCATGTTGATGTTCCGATGAATTTTGTGGAATATGTATGGCGTGGCTGGACCGGACTGGTGAGCTTCTCAATTGGCGACCGGCTACTTTATAGAGCAGCCTTCGTAAGGAAAGACTGAAAGTGTGTTGTCCTGTCATTGTCTTGCACACTAACAGATTGCCAGCAAACTGATATAGTGTTCATTCTGTTTGGAAGTTGGGACGCTCGCTTCCAAACATACACAAACGTTTTTCCAAGGTCTGCCCAAACAATTGATTTGGCCCTTCCGATCCAAAGGTAGGTCCTTCCAGAGTCAGGTTGATACGTAGGTTGGAAGACAGCATGTCAAAGAGTCATGATTCGAGACAAATAAGATATCACCGTTGATCAGAACAAGTGGAGGGTGTTAGAGCAACAACCTATGTGGTGGAACAATACTACACTCATTTCGTTGTGCAGTTCTTTCTATGATGTATTCATGTATATGTAAAATCGTTCTGAAACGTGTATGCTGTTGTCGGTTTGCCCGCGAATGTCTACCGCGGCATGTGTTCTTCGAAAATCTTCGTGAGCTCTTTCAGTCGTACGGGCTTGGTCAAAAACAAGTCCACGCCACTGGCGAATGCTTCTTGTTGTGCACTTGCTGATGCCATACCAGTGAGTGCGACGATTATGGCAGGGCGCAATCCTTTTGCTCTCTCGAAAGCTCTTATCTGTCGAGTTGACTCGAGACCTATTTGGTACAAGTGATTAGCTTAGCTCGAGATCAATTGAAGACCTGGAAAATCATGCTTACCATCCATTACTGGCATGTTTAGATCCATGAGCACAAAATCGAATGATTTGGCTTTGAGTTTAGGTGTCTGTTGAGAAAGTATCGAATTGCCACTGTCATCAGGAAGACGAGTCGGATCAGAATTGGTCTGGAACGTATGCAAAGCCTCGAGACCATTAGTAGCCGTGTCATATGCATGTCGCTGCTTCTTCATGAAAGTGGCCAGCAAGTTCAAATTGATGTGGTTGTCATCGACAAGTAATACCGATACGCCCGGTCCGGATGGCGAACTAGGCATGCGAGAGATCAATGCCCGCTTCTGAGCTTCCAGATTCTCAGCTTGTCGATTCGCGTCGATGTTGTGTTTGAGATTGAGGTTGAAATTGAAACCGCTCTTTTCGACCATGGGTGTGGCTGGGACGACTTCGGGATTCGATGCACTGCTGTTCGCCGAAAGATTGGATGTTGCTCGACGCGCCCGCGGGCGTTGGGATGATATACTCGCTGTTCGGGATAGTGTCTGGATAGGAGTCGCCGCAAGATCAGGGCCATAAGAATTTTCACGCTCCAAACACTGCATGAGTGTCTTTGCGATCTTATTCGGAGCCAGAGGCTGTGACATATACTCCATCACGGGGCTGATGGCGGCCATCGATCTCGAAGATTGAAGAGCATGTGCGGACACAAGATCCTTGCACAATACTATGACCGGCTTCGTGCTGGTGAGGTTGGCACTCGCAGGTCTGAGAGAAAGTCGTTGTGCCAGAGCGTTGGCGTGCCTCTTCATGACAATATATAAGTCTGCTTCTTCGGGTTCAGAAGAACATAAAACAGGTGCTTTGAACCACTTCCTGCAAAGTTCAACGATGTTCGTCTCATCGGCTTCGCCTTCAGGAATGATCATGTTGATTCGCTTGCTTTGCAGCATTTCAGTAACAGCAGACACTGCAGAGGATTTGCTTGACTCTGCAGACTGACTGGTGCGTGTCATGCACACCACGACAGAGAATTGAGTGCCCTCGTCCTTCTTGCTCGTCACGGAAATAGTCCCGCCCATGCTGGTGATAATTTGCTTCACGATGCTGAGGCCCAAACCAGTTCCAGGTGATAAGGGATCTTCTTGGACGAAAGGAGAGAAAACACTCTGCCCAAGGAAATCGTCTGACATGCCTTTGCCACTATCAGAAACTGTGAGTAAGACCTCGACATCGTCCTCAGATGTTGGGCTGGGCAACTCTCTGGAGTCCAATCGAATCGTCACGCAGCCCCTTTCTGTATACTTCAGGCTGTTGCCCACCAGATTCAAGATGATTCGGATCCAGCCACCAGCTTGTGTTGCGAATACCCAGTCCTTGGTTGTGTCGTAATCAAGGAGAATAGTCATTGCTTCGAGCCCCTTTGCAGGATGTGCGGCGGTCAGATGTGCGGGCACGGCGCGAGTGGTCATACCACTCTTTATGGGCGACACTCTGACGAACTCATTTCCAGCAAAAGCAGTGTCCACAACTTCCTCGGCAAGAATGCTGAGATCCACAGGAGTCTGTAACGTGTCAGAGCCGCTCCGGTGTACCTCGCTCCGTATTGAAGTGACAGAAGGTCGCCGGTAGTTTGAGTTCGTCAAATTGTTGATTTTGCTAAAGGATAGCAGATTGTCGAAAGTATCCAGCAGTGTTTTCCCACAAGTCTCAATGGTATTGATCAAACCTGATTGGAAGGCGTCTAGAGGCGTACCCTGGAGGCACTCAGAGCTGCCCATGATGCCGTGCAACGGAGTCCTGAAATCACGTTAGTTCCGTAAATATTGATTGGGCTGAATCGCAGATGACCAACCTCAATTCGTGGGAAATGCTAGATATGAAGGTCGCTTTGGCCCTATCGGCACTCTTCACATCTATTCTCGCGATCTCTGACATGATTGATTGCCCGAACGCAATCATGTAGTTGAGCTCGCTGGAAGTAGACAAGATTCGCGTCGGACTACAAGTCCAGATTATACTTCCTGCAAACCATCGGCTACGGTGCGGATCCCACATGCCCACCAGCGCTAAACTGCGAGCATCAGGGAAAAGCTCTTTGAGCATCTTTCTTTCTCGCCAGCGTTCACCTCTCCGATTCATAAATTCGGAGGTGCGAGGAGAGTCAGTCAAACCTTCATAAATGTTGTCATCCTCATCATAGCTCCAGATCTTTCCCCTAGGGTATTTGGCTAACAATCTTTGCAAGAACCTTTCGCTGATAGATTGAGGCGGGCTAGACCCAGCGGTTTGAGAGGATCTGCGCTTGTCGAAAGGCGACAATGAGCTGCCCAGAATGATGCAATGCTTCTCGTCAGAGTTACGAACACTTTCGTTCATCTTCGTCGAGTTTGAAGATGCTGCAGTAGAAGATTGGGTGAAGGATCCTGAATGATGAGTCCCATCTACAAGGCCGGCAAAAGTTCCGATTGAGGCATCCAGGAAAACAGCGCCATCGACGTCCACGGATGCTCGTATGATCTCTGCGGCTCGCTGAAATGCGGTTTTGATATCGGGGGAGATCGAATCTTCTTGTAGTTGGTTAGCGACCACTATCTCCTCTGATGATCGTTGTTGTTCCTGTGAAAGCGTTGTTGAGGATGAATCGATGCCAGACGTGGCAGAAGATACACCTGGCGTAGGCGTAGGTCCAGGGCGGACATCTGAAGTAGCTGTAGAGTCAAGGTCTGGACGCAGACGTTTGGAGGACGTTCTCGAAGGCCTAATATTAGACTGACCAGCGTCCCGTCGGGGTTGACCTTGTTCGAGATTGTTCCACCAATCCTTCAAACTGGCTTTTCCACCCACAAATTGTCCAAGCCCCTGGACCATATTTTGAGAACGATTGAGCTCTGCGGTTGCTCGCGTCATCTCCAATTGGCGCATTATTGTCTTTGATACATCCTTGAGAAAATCGATTTCAGCTGTGGCCAGACCTTGCTCCCTCGGCATGTCGTCTAGAACACAGAGGACGCCGATGTTATGTCCAGTAGACGAAATAATAGGTACTCCAGCGTAGAATCGTCCTGTAGGGCGTCAGCCAATGAACACGGCCTTTATGAATGCATTGTTTCAAGTCGGCCAGGTCTCAACTCCATGACAAGCATCTTATTTGCGTGCTCGGCGTCTCAGCCCCTGAGAGTCCTCAACAATACGATGATGTTGGAGGATAAAGGCAATATGCGTGTTGTTTTACTTACCGTGCGGTACCTCAGTGACCAAAGCATGGTCCTTGAATAATACGTGCTGAGACAAGTCTGGAAACACTATAACATCTCCTTTATACTCTCTAGCGAGGAGATCTGGGGCAATGAGTAGGCCTGCAGCATACTCGCAAGGCGTCCTCCTGCGTTCAAATTTTGTAAAGCCAACCCAAAGCTTGTCCTTCTCATCATCTGCGACGTCCTTCTCCAATGAAAGAGTCCTTGTGGCTTCGGCGATGATGTATCTTCTCAGCAGTCAGTATGGCTGGTGCTCGGTGTTATCGATAGCGTCGTACTGGTATTTGCGATCGATCAAGGATATGAAGGTCCTACGGACTCCCAGACGAAACGCGGCCAACTGTGCGAAAGCAGTAAGGGCACGGTCTGGTGATGAGGTAGGTCCAGAAGAAGCGGATTCAGGATTGCTGGCTTGTATGAGGTCTTGCAAGGGTTGAAAGTATCTGGTAATCGAATTGGCGTCAGTCAACATCCAGAACAAAAGATGGCACAATTGCGACAAACTGACTTGTATGCCTCGCGTTCTCTCAAGACATCGTCGTCAGACGCAGGTTGGAGCAAGGGACTAGGCATCCCGCAAGCGGAGGCCATTGCGGAAACAGGCGTCAATCAATCGCAAAAGTCGTCCGCATATGATATGATATGCTGAAGTGTGGTTCAAAGAACGATAGCAACAGAAGGAAGAGCCTGAGCCGCAACTGGCGGGGCAGCCATAGGGAAAAGAAGGTTCCAAAGCCACGACTAGACCGTCCGGACGCTTTTAGCATTTGCCACTGCATAACTTAAAGCAACGGCTACACGCACTACAAATATTCCCCTTTCCCGTTGCGCCAACTCCTCGTCGCATCATTTCACGATCCGCGCAGCGAAACAGATGGATGACAAGTGGTTGTGAGTCGCGGACGGAAGCTGTTTGAATGGCGCGACGAGTGGGTAACCCCAGAGTAACAAGGGCTGCAGCGCAAACCCGAGACATGGTATTCCTTCGTCGGGTCGAGCTCCTAACTCCGTGAAGTCGTCTGGAGACTGCTGTTTCACGCGCTCGACCGTTTGATCTCTGGATTTACCGGCATGATTGGAAAAATCGATACTCTGACCTTGGACGACCTGGTCATGTAGTCGTTCTGAAAACAGTAAGCTGTTGCTCGGGACATGAGATATTGATCATCCATAGAACTGTGGATACATGCACGAACGTCCTTGCGTGCTTTAGTCTTGCGGCAAAGGCTCCACCAGATGAAAGACATATCAATCATCGCTAACGGTGGCTGGTTCAAGTTTGTGGTCTATTGTTCTTCTCCATTCACTCAAGCTGAATCGAATCGGCAGTCCTGAAAGTGTTCAGATGGCTTACGTGCAAAATAATTCTCTATAACACACACTCTACACAAACAGACACGCATAACTTTAGGGCTTGTCTCAAAAGCCGCAGACGCCATCAAGCCACCTGGAGACGCTCTCCGCATCTGAGCCGAATCTCCTCACAAAGTTCACCGAACTTTGCTCCTTCGACATAGATCGTTCCACCTCCCGATCGCGAGTACATGAATTATTAGACGATCAGAGGTCACATCCTGGAAGAGGCTGACTGTGCTCCTGCTTTGTGTTGGCAGATCCAGCGCCATATCGGGACACCGCAGTCTGTAGGTCGGATCGTGCTACTTAGAAGCAGCTAGGATAGTCCCATCTTCGCATCTCATCTGATCTTGAGCGATCCTTCGGTTTCGAGCGGCTTTAGAGCATCGAGGCTCTCTTAGCTAGACCACTGTCCTACCTAGATTTCTTCCCGCGGTGCATCATTCATGGGACTGCCCTCTTCGAACAGCATGGCAATCTACGGACATCCCCCAAATGCAAGTGGAATTGTCAGGATTGAAAATCAAATCCGTGTTGACTGGATTAGGTAAGCGCGCAGATCAAACGACAAATAGATCGACAGCAGATCAACCCCAGCTGCGGCACTTGGCGGCACAACGTGCGGCAATATTTGACGGTCGTCGCAAACACCTTCCTCAATGTGAACCTGGAGATAGACCTCAAAGCACATTACTGCTGTACCTCCTGGCCGACCGATTCTCGTCGATCTAACAGAGGCCATGTCCCGAAGCGATCTTCGACTGCATCTCTGTTTTCGATACGAGCTTCGGGAGCTCGAAGATCACAATCACATCCAGCATGCATGATGACGGAGGAAGTTTTTGAACAGCAGACGGACGATATGGAAGTAATCCTTGAATAGGAGGTCGACATGGCAAACATGGTTTTGCAGGTCACCGCGATGTCTTGTCCCTCTTGCCTCCTCACACAACAGGCTTAGTCTGCCTACTTGACCTCCAACCTCAGGCTATCATACTGGACATAAGTACTTCTAGGCAGCACTGCACTCTCGTAGTCGGTCGCATTGAACGGCAAACTCAAGATCATCTTGTTCTGTCCTTCCTTCAACAGATTGGCATCGAACTCATACTTGTGCGCCAGAGCATAGCAGATAACTGCAGATCTAGTTGCACACGAACTGCTCTGGTTCCATCTGTTCGAGAGTCAGCAAGTTTACTCTAAACGCTTGATACTTCAAGCTGATGACTTACGGGATGTCCCAAGGTTCCAGTTCATGTCCGTTCATCACTACTGACAAGGGAAGATTGTTCCATAATTGCGTGGCATTCCAGTTGTCCGTGTTGCCGGCAGCTGTCTTTGCGCCTGCGAGCTGAATGGTCAAAGTGGCATCTTTCTTCGATTTGAGCTCACTCTTCTTCGCATCGAACAAGACGGTCCAGTTGTTCACATTCTCATAGTATGGCTCTGGCCTTACCGAGTTCGCATAACCGCCGAAAACACTCCAATGCACTATCCACAAAGTCAGCTGTCAGGTCATTTATCCAAGGGAGGCTCAACATACCGTAATTGAAGTCTGTCGCCTCGTCGCTCTTGCCAACCTCGAATGTCACACCTTCTGGGTAGTCAGTTGGGAAATCCCAGTTGCCCCAGTAAACACGGTACTCTGGTGGATGGAGAGGCCTGCTTGGATCGGGTTGGTCTCCATGGCGATATTCCCCACTGCTGCGGTCAGGAGTGCCGATACGCCAGAGCTCTTTTCCAGCAGACTCCTCGCGCCACTTCGCCTTGGTCGTTGTGGCTCTACCAACAGCAACCACGACATTGTCCTGGATGTATTGGCCGAAGATACCGTCTGCGTAGATAGTTAGGCGGTATGTACCAGGCTTGACCATTGGGATCTCGATATTGCCCTTCTTGTCAATGTCTCCCCAGTACTGGTATGCTTTGGTGTCCAGGACGTTGTCTTGGAAGTCTACGCCATTCTGAGCAAGGACTGCAATTGGGCGCTTAGCCCCCTTCGGCAGATCGATACGACCTTTCCAGGTTGATCTCTTGGTCGAAGGGATGTAGTTCGGTACGAGATGGGCAATGGAGTCGTAGAAGGCGGTGTTCCAGGTTGGTGAAGCAAATTGCTCAGCTTCTGCTCGCAGCTCGCCCAAGGTGGTCGTGTTAGAGCCTTTGTTGAAGTGGAAGTATTGAGGTCCGAAGGTGCGGTCGAAACCAGTCGTAATGTTGGGGACATTGTCTCCGTGATGGTTCGATGCTGCAAGAGGTCAACCTTGGGTTTTGTCAATCAGATGTTGTGATCGAGTTCTGCTTACAGATATAGTTGTACACGATACCATCTACGGTCAGATCAGAGTGCGTCGGACCACCGAAGTAGGTGTCAACGGTGTTCATCACCAACCACGCGCCGAAGGTCGAGCCATCTTTGCTCTTGGAGCCATCACCATACATGCCGTGGACTTTGTGGTCTCTCCACTCATCTGAGAAGGTGTACTTGGTGAAGTAGTCGGCGAATTGCTCGACATACGGTGCACTGGTGTAATTGCCGATGTACCATGTGGCATCTTGCACCGTCTTCGAGTTCTTCAACGTATCCGAGGAAGGCAGCGGAGCATTGATCTTCTCGTTGGTAGAGATGTGAGTCCACAAAGGCGTGGTCGGTCTGAACAGCGTTCTGAACTCCTGCAGGTTTCTTCAGACTTGTCAGTAGATATACCCGCATCTCCTCTTCAACAGACATACCTCAAGAATGGCTTCGTCTCATTGTAATAAGCCAGACGAGAAAATGTATGTAACCCCGTCTCCGTCTCCCTCAGAAACCAATACTGCTCCAATACTTGTCCAGTCAAAGGATAGACCTCCGACATGACCACACCCCCATACGGCACGCCAGTCGAATCATTACCCTCAAACAACTCGAACGTCGCATATTTGCCAGGCGTATACGCACCAGCAGGAACGCAATAGCAATCCAGATAAGGACCAATACCATTCTGACCAGCGGCATTGCCTCCAGGAGTGACTTCATTATACTCTTTGGTACCGAGTAGGTTTTGGCCATCGAGAGTAAGGATGTCCATTATACCTGTGGATTTGTTGACGGAGGCATAGAGGCGGTCGTTAGCGATAACAAGGGCTTTGGCATCTTCGGTTGCGTTCAGAAGGGCCTGGACGGGGTTGGTGAGGAAGAGACATGAAAGCAGGAGAGCCTGCAATGCCCAGAGTGCAGCCATGTTGAGAAACAGCAGTCGAGGTCTGCACTGCTCTGCTAACTATGCCTTCCTTCCTAGCAACCACCACTGCTTTTATTCTCCTCGACTCAATGATCGACCATCTACCCCGTCCTTGCCCCATGTCCTACCCCGTCTTCTCTCCCAAAGCACACACGGGCCAAAGATGTTTTGCGGAGAAATTACTCGGGGTATGGAGAGGATCTCGTCTACGCCATTCAGCCCTCGGTCGTCGCATACCAGTAAACGAGACGATCTCGGTGTAGAGCATACCGAAGTGCAGGATGCATAGCCCCCCCACGCCAAGCGAGGTGCTTGTTGTTCCGTCGGAGCTGTTGATGCTTGGTCATGTTGACTGCATCAACAACATACCATTCTGTCAACTCATGGTCTGTATGAGTGGGAAATCACATCCATCCATCCCTCGCACCAAAAGACCGCACGTCTGATGTACGCCACGAACTCGACATCAACTGCAGTTCATCGTAAGAGATTCAAGGGATGGATTTTCTCTAGAGCAAGGTTACCACCTGAGATTACTGTTTTCACTTGCATGTGATCGGCAATATAGCAGGTGACCACTCTTCGTTGTATTCTCGTATCCGCGACTCCCAGCACCATGGGTCTATTTAACCGAGAAGAAGATCGTCAAGAGATCCTTCCAAGGACTTGGCATACATGAGCTTCGTAGGGCATGGTTATTGGCAGGCACATGTCATTCAAGTGCTGTTAGAAGAACATAGGAAAGTGTAGGTTGTTGTCAGGAGATGAAGAAATCTCGGTTGGAAAGAGGCCTCCAGATTAAATCACTTGCATCGTGGACCCACGTATTAAGGCAGAGAATTAAAAACATGATTACTTCGTTGCACACTAATTAAGTACAGACTGCATAAGACCAAACTTCCGTATCTCTCTAGTAGACATAGCGGAAGTTGGGATTCTCTCTATCGGTCAAATCATCAAAGGCATGAGTATAAGCATCGTCCGCAGCTTCTCCAACACCAGCAGCAGCCAAAGCATCCTTCTTATCATTACAACGCTTGAGCCAGTATCTCAAAAACACAATCACAATAACCAGCAACACATAACATCCCATGTGTGTGGCGAAAGCGATGAAATAGCGGGGTGCGTCGTAGGCCAGGAAGACCTGAGGTCCGATGGCATTGCCAGCAGCCCAGGCGGCAAAGTTGGCAGCCACGACGACGGATTTCTTGGTCTGGCCGCCAATGTTACGGGAAAGCATTGACATGGCGAGGGTTTGGGCGGCCCAGAAGGAGAGGACGATGTAGTAGGAGAAGAGCAAGCCACCCTGGGTAGCGGTGTTTGTGTTTCTGACGGTCATGAGAACGATGGTTCCGGCGAAGGAGGGTATGACGAAAGCGCCCATGACGAGCAGGTTTTGTCCTGTCTTCTTGACAATCCAAGTGGAGGAAAGTAGGACGATGACAATGTAGGCACCGAGTACCATGGCGAGCAGTTGAGTTTGCAGAGTTGTGAACTTGAAGCCCTTGACGATGATGTTGGCGAAAGCGCCGAGACCGCTGGTGGGGAGTGTGGTACAGATCTGGATCAACATGTAGCAGTACAGTTGAGGGTCCATGAGAGCTTCTTTGACCTGCTCAGGGCGGAATCTTTTGTTCTGGATACCAGTCTGGTTGGCGCGCACTCTCTCGACCATGAGCAGCTATTTGTTATTAGCTTTGAGTAACGTATCTGGAGGAGACGGTGCTTACTTTGTCTTCCTCAGAGAAACATTTGGCACGCATAGGCGAGTCGGGTAGCCAGTAGAGTACAAAAACGCCCCAAAGTACAGAGGCGCAGCCATATGTGATGAAGATGGCTTGGTAGGATGTGACAATTCTCTCATTACCGAGCAGAGAGAAACAGTAAGCTAGCAGACCACCGACGATCTGCTGAGCACCGTTCATCACGTACCAGTATGTCACTGTCTGTGCCTGCTCATCTCTCCTGTACCAAAGAGATGATAAGATCAAGAAAGCAGGCTGGCAGACAGCTTCGAAAATACCCAAGAAGGTACGGCAAATGACGAGGGTCTTGAAGTCGGTAGCGGCAGCGTGGCACGCGAGGACAGCACCCCAGATGATGATGTTGGCAGAAAGATATTTGGCGATAGGTACACGCTGGATGATCCAATTCGTAGGATATTCGACAAAGATCACCGCAATGTAGATACAGGTGGTCAACCAGGGGAACTAGTAGACATCAGCAGGTGGACAATGGATCATCTTCAGAGCGCGAGACTTACCTGTGTATCACTGATGTGAAGTTCATCTCTGATACCCATGATACTGGTGAAACTCATGGTTCCTTTGTCGATTGCTTGGAGAAAGTAGGTCAAGATCATGACGACCAAAACTCGACGGTCGATCATCTTCTTGAGTCTCTTGTCGTCGGCCTCGGAAATGTACACACGTTCGCCAGCGGTGTACTTGGCAAGTTCCTTATCCACACGCTCATAGTTCATGTGGTCACCCTTGAGATTCTCTTCGTGTGACATGACAGTCTCGAGGCGGACGAGGTCGTCCTTCTCCATTGGAGCGGAGGTGCTGTTGATGTTGGATGACATGACTGCTTCGAGATTGACAAGAGCAAAGGTTGACCAGGACGAAATGAAAGTCCTCAAGTAAAGGTCTCTGGACAGGAACAAATGGATATGCCCCATGCAGCACCTTCCTTTATCTATGCGTGAGGTTGCACTCGGTGGTCATTATCCCATGCCCAGACGGACTAACCATCACTGCTGATTGCTTGTATTGGAACGTCTCTCTTCAACCGAGAAGCCCTGAGAACGAATATTATGTCCCATGGGGTTTCCCCCACACATCTCCAGTCAATAGTGAGCGCCACTGGGGACGCCATCGCAACGGGCGAGCGGGGAGGGCCAAGGTTAGCGAGTCAGATAGACCAAACATGCGCTCGGATAGCGGATTCCGCCATGCTTCCGGCGGGTTGATGAACGATTGGTGGATCGTGAAGGTTGTGGGGTGTGGTTAAATTGACTGCATGTTGAGTCGTGATCCTCCAGCTTGGCGGTCGGTTGCTCGGGGCAAAGATGTCGAATGATCGACAACAGATGAGGGGATACTTATCCCAAGTACCATCTTGAGAAATAATTGATAGCTCAAAAACATTCATCCTGTTAGCATTTCTTGTTGTTGCATTGCATTTTCGTTTGAAGGGATTAGGTATAGACTAGAAGCCAGACTCACCATGCCTACCACTTTGCGTCTTCACGGCTACGAAGCCACCGATATCCATCGCTATATTGAACTTTTGATTCACAATCTTGTGAACATCAAAGATACTACGGGTCGCTTCCTACTCAAGCTCGATGATGGCCGAATCATTGATACAAAAGGTCAGCACTTCTATAAGCTTGCCATTCTCCAGAAAGCATACTGACGGTGAACCAGGTTGGAACGATTGGGAATGGACCCATGGTATCGGTCTTTATGGCCTGTATCAATACCATGCCTTGACTGGTTCCGCGTCCGCCTTGTCAACAATCCAACAGTGGTTCCAAGGTCGCCTTGCGGAAGGAACGACGAAAAATATCAACACAATGTCTCCCTTCCTGACCTTGGCGTACCTATACGAGAAGAGTCGCGATTCCACCCACGAAGCCTGGCTTGACTCCTGGGCCGAGTGGGCAATGTACGATCTACCGCGTACACCCTACGGCGGATTGCAACATATGACCTACGCAAGCGACAACCACTACGAGCTCTGGGACGACACCTTAATGATGACTGTCATGCCTCTTGCAAAGATTGGTCTTCTGCTCAATCGTCCTCACTACGTCGAGGAAGCCAAGCGTCAGTTCATGCTCCACATCAAATACCTCTTCGACACAAAGACCGGTCTCTTCTTCCACGGCTGGAAGTTCGACGAAAGTAGTCCAGGAGGCGTAGGACACAACTTTGCAGAGGCAAGATGGGCAAGAGGAAACAGCTGGGTCACAATTGTCATTCCTGACTTCATCGAGTTATTGAACTTGCCCAAGGATGATGCATTGAGGGTCCATCTGATTGATACCTTGGAAGCTCAATGCAAAGCGCTGGCCAAACTTCAGGCTGAGAATGGTATGTGGCGCACGTTGCTTGACGTCCCTACAAGTGAAGGCAGCTACGAAGAAGCTTCTGCGACAGCCGGCTTTGCCTATGGTATCATGAAAGCTGTACGAAAGCGATACATCGGTAAAGAGTATGAGGCAGTTGCGCTTAAAGCTGTAAAGGCCGTTATCGGAAGCATCAGTGAAGATGGAGAGCTTCAAAACACCAGCTTCGGCACAGGCATGGGTAGCGACCTGCAACACTACAAGGACATTCCGATCACCAGTATGCCTTACGGTCAAGCGATGGCTATGATGATGCTTGGTGAGTTCTTGAGGGTATTTGTCTAGGGATAATGCTATCAGTCTTAGAATCTAGCCTCTCAGAATATAATCAATCATCAGCAATGCTACAAGTGCCATGCTCCCATACTAATGCGGCCGGTGCAGGACAGGAGGGCTACTCGTATGCCAAAGCTGCAATCTTCTGAGTGTAGCTTGCGTCGCCCGACAATGCGGCACGAGCAAAGGCGGCAGTAAGAAGTGAAGCATAACTCCAGGTCAAGTCTGCTGCTCCTTGTGCGTGTCCATCATTGCGATTGAACTCCTCAGCCAAGTTACCACCAGCTGGCGTGTGGTACTTGATACGGCGAATGTACGCATCACCCCAACCTTTGAGGCTTGCAATGACGGATGCAAACTCCTTGGTGTTGGAAGAGTAGGCTTTGCCGATCTTGAGACCAGACTTAGGAGCATAGTAGGCGAAGAAAGACGCGGTGACATTGTTGACGGTCAGAGTACCAGCCGTCTGATACTCCGATGCGGCCGAGTAAAGATATTGAGCCATAGTGGCAGTCGTCAGGTACCATGGATTGCTGTACAATTATGAGTTTGACTCTCCTCAAGACTATGCGGGCATGTGATGACTTACCCGCCGTTCGGCGAAGTGCCTACACCGTTGTATACATCTTCAGGGTAGCGACTGTTGATTGTCAGCATGGATGCAAGGCATGTCGTTATTTTTTATCTTACCCAATAGGAATGCCAATCGGAAGTCCTTTCGAATCTTTTGTCGTCTTAGCTATGCCGTAAACATCGAGGAAGCTGGTGGAAATCTTCAATGCCGAAGCAAGAACTCTGTCGTTGGTGTAAGAGTATACGCCATCGCCAGCATATCCGTGGATGACACCGAGAATGACGGCAATGTCGATGAACGAGTTCTTGCCAGCTAGTACGGGGCCGTACTCGTAGAGAATCAGTTTTCTGTTCGGACTCCAGAATTGATCGAGTGTCGCAGTAAGCTGGGTAGCTGCCGAAGAAAGCTTGCTACTGGTTGTTGCGTCACCAAGCAGAGTTGCAAACCTGGCACCCATAACTAGAGCACGACGCTGGACCAAACGAGTATAGAAATGGGCAGATTCTTCTTCTTCCCAGAGATCAAAGCTTGGAGAGCTCCAATTGCTGGCGACGAACAGCAAGTCCTTGAGAACTGGTGCTACCTTTGGATTGGCATTTGAGTCCCAAATGCGTTGGCGAACAGAAGACAAGCTTCCGCCTTTCTTCATGTAATCATAGGCAAATTCAATCAGAGTGATGGCTGCGGTCGCAGGGCCATCGTTCTGGGGTCTTCCCCAAGGGCCGGTGAAGGCGGTATTGTTCAGGTAGAATTTTGGCTCTCCCAAGCCAGCAAATGTGAGCGATGGGTCGTTTTGCTCGACAGCTCTGCCCTCAGCATAGTGAAACATGGCGTCCTTGTACTTGCGGGTGAAGCTGTCCACCGTAGACGCACTGTAAAGAGCACGGACGACGTCCATCGTCAGCGAAGAGTCTCGGATCCAATCATACTCGTAGTCCGGAAGTTGCTGTTCATAGGAAGGCCCTGATCTGGCTGCAACCACAGTACCTTTGGCAGCTCCATCGATGTCTGGGTTGATGTTCAGGAACATGCGCGTCTTCGAGAAGTCGGCTTGTGAGCCACTCTTAGGAGCCAACCACGCAGTGATATCATCAGAGAAGCCGCTTGGGTTTGCATATGGAGCAGGGATGGCTGCAGGGGCAGGAGGAGCAGTTCCGGAAGCCTTGACGGAGAGCTGCAGCTGTTGCACATAGGTCTGACCGATATCCTTGGCCTGATAGGTGAGATTCAGTAGCTGGGTAATCCCGTCGAGATAGACTGGAGTGTTTGCGCTCCAGAACTCGTAGTTCGTATCTGGGATACTGGAGTTGTAGCCGAGAGCGACGGATGTCAAGGGCGTGGAAACACCCTGGCTGTCCGTGTAGTACAAAGTGACGACTTTGTTATAGTTGACATTGGCGATGTAGACCGAGACATCCAGGTTGCCCCCGCAGTACGAATATGAGCGTAGAGCTACATTGGTGTCGCTCGGAGTCGATGCCTGAACAGTCGTGGTTTGACAAGGAGTGTTCTGAGCGAATGATGAGGAGGGGTAGAAGGCCAACAGGCCACCCAAAGGTGTGGCTACGTTTCTCAACAACATGTCCCAGGATGAGTTGAGCACAAGCTGCAATGCCGGAGATCCCAGCATCTTGTATATCGCTTCACAAGACGCACCTTCCCGAAGTGACGCTCTCTCCTAACCAAGCTGTCGGTGCAATTGTCGGGGGTGGAAATTGCTCGCATGCATTGATCGCTGCAGGAAGGCGCGGTAGCGGAGTTTTGACTTCCTCATGCCTTGCCGACCACCAATCATCCCTTTGTCCTGCAGCAGGTCACACGCAGAAGGCAGGTGCTCGACTGCGGTGAAGGTGCACGAACCATTTTCCAAAATGTCTCCAACTTCCCCCCGCACGCGACCTCCACGCAACTCCTTTTCTGACACATCTCGTCATCACAACGAATCTCACTCCCTCGGAACTCGGATCTGTCATGTAAGGGCTTTCACGTGCAAAACAACGGCTGAAGAATAGAATGTGACGATGTAAATGCACACGTCAACTTTTCGAAGCGAAGTTCTCAACTTCCTGATGCCATACAGAGAGACCGAAGGTCATCGAACGAAGACTGTAGCCGAAACCTCTTCAGATCAGTACTATACAGCTAGCTGCTTCTACCAGTAACTATAACAAGCTAGGTGTGCCTCAGGATCGCTCTCCGGCCTGCTTGACCCAGTCGGCAACCAAAGCCTTGCGCACTTCTTCGTCTGTGTGTAGGAATATCTCAGCCGTGCTCTGATCAAGAAAACGTTTTACGACAACCACTCTCGCTTCGACCGACAAGAACTGGAAGGTCCTTGTGAAAAGCGCAGTAGCAGCAGCCACTGAAGACATATTTGGGTTGTTGAGATCTCGCGCTCTCATGTGAGTCTCTATCTGTGAGACTTGACGAGTCGAAGGAGCTCCTAAAAGGATTCGTTTGGCTTCACTGGCCAGACTGGGCTCGGCCGGTCTCTTGGATGAGGTGGGTTGAGGAGTACGTGAGCTGTGGTTCCCGTTCACTGGTGCAGGTGCTGCCCGCGTATGCTCGGGTGCGAAGTGTGAACCTTCCTCGCCATAGAATGGGGTAGATGAGTGCTCCAAAAGTTGTGGTGTTACGGGCTCATACGGAGATTGTGGTAGATGAATTGATGGGCGGGGAGCAGGCATCTCAGTCGGGGCGGTAGTTAGTGAAGCTATCAATTCCTTTTGACTCGGATCAAAGAGTTCAGTCAATTCTTCGAAATGCCTCAGAGGCGCTGCTCTGAACTTCCTGGCGTTTGAATCTTGTTCTTTGTAATATGTCTCCAGTATGGCATCAGTGTTTGTAGGGACGCCGTTGGGTAGTCGTGGCCATCCAGAGTTGAGTAAATTGACATATGTGCGCCAGTCGTTTCTCAAAGCACCGAGTTTATTCTTCATACGAATGTCATCACAGAGATCAGGTTGCATGGATTTGACCTTGATAATCTCTGCGACGCGTTTATAGGCTTCTTTGGTGAATCCGGAAGGAACAGTTTTGGTCGGAGCAGATTGCATGCTCTTCATGGTGGCTATGAAGGCCACTTCCATATCGTTGGTCCATTTCAACTGTGTCCGTGATGATTTGGGACCGGGCGAGTCGGTAGAGACAGAAGTATCAGGGTCCATACCGAATCGGAAGGTGATTACTCGAGTAGTGGTTGGTAGAATTAGAGCGGGAAACTGGTTTTCGGAGAAGTCGTGGAATTGTGGGAGAAACTGCTGATTGCGGCACCGGGCCAGGGTCGCTGACGTACTTGGGCTAGATAATTCGCGATTGACTGCAGTCACAGTCTCGGCCAACCAATTGTACATTCGACATTCCTCAATTGCTTCGGGCCTGCCACAAAGATGAGCACGAAACCTACAATTGCGCCTTTGGCGACCTTGACACCAGCTTCCAACACACGCACATGGCTCTCGTCGCCGCATCCGAACCTTCCCATCGTCGCAACGGCATGCAGTGATCGCAGCGTGCGCGTCTACTCTCTCAGCTCCTTCAACCTTCTCAGCAACATCACCGGCGGTCACAAACGCAGTATCCGAAGCGTCGCCTGGAAGCCTGATAGTGGCACATCTGCGCTGGGCGAGAGCGTACTTGCGACAGGCAGTTTCGACGCCAGCGCCGGCATCTGGAGACGATGGGAGGGCAACAGCGGAAAGGTCAATCAATCCGAGGACAATGAGGTCGACTTCACAAAAGACGGAGGAGATGACGAGGACGATGAGTGGCGCTTCGCTGTCGTCCTCGACGGTCATGAGTCGGAGATCAAGAGTCTGGCCTTCAGTCCCACTTCGCCATTGCTCGCTACCTGCAGTCGCGATAAGAGTGTTTGGATCTGGGAAGAGTTGGAAGATGACAACTTCGAGACTGTCGCCGTTTTGCAAGAGCACGAAGGCGACGTAAAGTGTGTCTGCTGGCATCCTTCAGAAGAACTACTCGCCTCTTCCAGTTACGATGACAACATTCGTCTATGGAGAGAAGATATCGACGACTGGGGTTGCTGCGCCGTACTCTCAGGTCACGGTGGCACAGTCTGGTGGGTCGAGTTCGAGGGTGCTACACACACTGCTCTCAAAGCCCAAACGGAACAACAGCAAAGGTTACTCGACCTTAGAGAAGCCGCTGGCCCACGCCTAGTGAGCTGCTCCGACGACCTCAGCATTCGTGTCTGGCGCCGTATCCCCAAGAACAGACCCAATGGCGCTCCTCAGACTGGCCCGAAAATGCCCAGCATCATCAAGACAAACACCATTGAGGAAGAATGGGTACCTGAGACCGCTCTACCCCAACAACATGAACGCGCAATCTACTCTGTCTCGTGGAGCAAAATTACCGGCCGCATCGTCAGCGCAGGTAGTGATGGAAAGATTGTAGTCTACGAGGAGCGCTGGGCAGCCGACCAATCCACCACACAAATAGAAACAACGGATGGCACAAAGGAGATTGCAAGGACGGAATGGGTCGCTGTGGCTGAGTTTGGAGATGCACATGATGTCTTTGAGATTAACCATGTCGTCTGGGCCAAGCGAAGAGACGCTGGACGTCGCACCGACGATGAGGAAATCATCATTAGTACGGGCGATGATGGTGAAGTGCGTGTTTGGACTCTGGAGAACTTCTCATGATGCTACTCGACATGAGATCTGCCTCAATGTCGCACTCTCGACTTCCCAGGGAAAGCCTCCTCATACAGGACATTGTCGGTCGAGGGACTCACGCTCGAATTTCGACACTCTCATCGCCTTGACGTATCTGCAGAGGAAGACATCTTACTCCTCCTGCAAGGCCAGAGCTAGAAGGCTGCGAAGAAATGGCAAAAAGGAACACTGCCGATCTATGTCTCGGACATGGTATCTCGCGAGCAGCGTAAAACAATTTGCTCAACCGCCATCTCTCAAGTCTATGCATTGTGATCGGCCTGGAAGAAGGCATGATATAATCCATGTAGATATTCAAATTAGGAATCTCCAAACCCTTCCTCAATCATGTGTATCTCGCAAACCACCAGCCTCCACATACCTTCGACCCGTTTGTTTCATCTTTGCTTCTGATTCTATAGACGTTACATGCCGATCACACATAACGTTCGTCCAGTTGTGGTACCTTCTGCTGTCATTGCACAATCATACACTGTGTATATACTATCCAACAAGTCTAGAACACCCACCTCAATCACAAGCATATAGATCCAAACACTGCCCCCTGGTCAAAAAACCCACATCCCATTTTCAACATCCCACAAACCCACCATTTCAATCCAACAAACATCATCAATTCCCATACCATAAGCTCTTGCACATTCTTCACAGCACACATCAGACTGGTCCACAGAGACGCATACAATAATACCATCGACCGCTGTAAAGTCATCTCTGCTTGCCACAACAATAACCACAGCACCAACACCACCTTATTTCCCCGGTATATCTTTCCACGGTGTACCTCACTCTCTCCCTCACCCTGGCATTTGAGACTACAACATTACTGCCACAAACAACAGCATCATCTCACCTCACCATCCCCAGAATCACCCTTCAGACGACAATGACAATGGAGGCATCGAACGCCACAAACCCCATGAAGAAAATGATGGACAAGAAGTGCATGGATTGGAAACAAGAAATGTGGATGTTGAGCAGAATGTCGACTTTTGAGCGGTTCAATTTTACGGAGATGGAGAGGTTGATTGGGGTTATTGGGGAAAGTTTTGGAGGACTGGGGGAGAAAGGTGGAGATGATGAGGATGAAGAGGCAGAGGCATAGGCAGAGGAAGTAGTCGTAGGTATGCCTGTTTCTTTTCGTGAGGTGTAGCGGGAGATGATGAGACAAGACAGTCAAGATGCTTGTTATGAAAAAGGACAGGCAGAGAAAGAAAGGTTTGATCTTAGAGGGGAATTTAACACATATGTAACAGCAAGCACGATCGGACTTTGATCAAAACAATCCAGCAAGTACTTGGCCTCACAAGATATCACAATGACCACAAGAGACCACAGAGGATCCAAAAAAAAACAAAAAGGATGTAAGCACCATGGGCAGGAATCGAACCCGCGACCTCCTCGGATCTAGACTGACACGGCGTTGAGTAACAACGAATGACTGCGCACGTGTTAAGACCTCGGGT
>JGI24891J29808_1000280_pt1 | contig 44949 bp, 47 predicted proteins | sample FreactcultuFSWF8_FD_29808 | JGI IMG/M metagenome (IMG submission 29808) | reverse complement strand
ACGTGGTCACCCACCGTAGTACTAATCTGCCGTTCAACTGCTTATGTATGGCAGAGCGGACGGGATGCCCAGTTTTCAGCTGACTGTGGCCGTACGTGAAAATGTGGTTGATTTTAAACAATATATACAAACGATCAACACCTTTCGCTACACAAACCAGAAAATCATCCTTCTATCATGCCATTCAAGTCTATGTCTATACCCTTGCGCCAGAAATCAAAACATTTTCATATTTCATGAGCTTCCACTCAAGAACTTCTGCACCCCTGTCGCCAAGATCTCGTGAACATGCGTGGTCAAATGCGCAGTGTTGAACCAGAAGTATTCCTCCATGGGCTGACAACCATATTGCCCAGCGTTGGCGACAACGTTAGGCTGGTTCCAAGCCGCACAGAATCCAGTAGTGTTCTTGATACCATACTGTCCGGGGTTCTTCAGGACACCGTTGAGGAAGGTGTTGGTGTCGAAAAGGGCAACATTGGAGTCTGCGTTCTTCTTCTGGAATGCGGTGGCCTGGTTGGCGAGGATGGAGTTGAATTGGTTAACCATGTTGGTGTTTGGTAATGGGCGGCGCTTGAGAACGTTCTTGGGAGTCTTGTCGAGAGGAGCTAGGTTCATGACGAGGAAGTTGCGGTAGCCAGCGTCGTGGATGGTTTGCATCGAGGCGAAGAGAGTAGCGATCATGTTCGTGTAGACGGTTTTGAAAGGGACGGTGGAGGTGGCAGTGTCGAAGATGTCATTTGTGCCGATCCAGAAAGAAGCCAAGGTAGATTCAGGAGTGGTGATGTTGGCAAGAGCTGGCTGGGCGTATGTAAGGAACTGTTGAGTTTGGTTCACAAGCGGAACTGTAAAGTACTTGTGTCGAGGAGTGTACTGTGTTCCAATATCCGCCCCAGCAAATGCGAAGTCCCAAAGCTGAATGTTGCAGTCCAAGGGTGAGGTGGTGCCAGCATTGACTCCACAGCCTGTGAGGTGCTCAAGCCAGTTCGGCCCACCTTCCGCTGTGCTGGTTTGACTTTGGACAATCTTGTTGTTCAAAAGTGTTTGGCTTGAAAATCCGAGGTTTTGGTAATCTCCAATGAAACTGTAGTTCTGACGTCCCGATGTGCCCAGAACATATGAGTAAGAGTCTCCGAATGCAATGCTAAAGGCAACATTAGCTGTGCTCTACATGACCCGATCCTGTAGAGTTTGCTTACACATTCGTTGTGTTCGCCCATATGTTCTTGGAGGGTGCGGTGAGGCCGACCAGTGACAAGAGAGGTTTGATGATCATGATGATTTGATTATGGATTGGAAGGCTGTTCTGTTGTAAGTGATAGTGGCTCTGAGATGAATTTTTATTGGCTTGAGTACTACCTCGAGAGGAGCGATGCCCTCCCTCTTATATATGCTTCGTCCATGTTGATTTGATAGTGTTGAATGAGCTCAGTGATGATGATGATGCAGATGAGAAATCTGCATAAGGTTCTGGAATGTGCACTCAAATTCGATAATCTGTCTATTTCATCAAGGACTTGGCATTTGCACAGGTTTTCCACGGTAATTTCAGGTAAACAGCGACAGTGTGAGACGTCCGAGGGAGAAGAGAAACTCAAAAACGAAGAGAAGTTGAGGGGAACGGTGTGAGACAGCGACTTGAGAGGTTCCGGAGCAGCGGCTACGAAACCTTCAGCCCTATAGCGTTGACCTATCCTCTGAGACAGGGCTACCGTTATAGATACAAGGTACTTCTACACCCGTTTTCCTTGAACGCAAAGCATTTGTGTTGGAAAGTGCTGTTGATTTGTCTTGATGACGCACAATCTACACGTGTGCCCGCTGATTTTACACGTGAATATGTGCCAGGTCTCGGGTGTTTCAGTGGAAGGAGTCGGTATACCGGAACTGGATAGCTCAAGGGTCGAAGGAACGGTGGAAGAACTGTAGAACATTGTCTGCATTACGGCATGTCGACGGCGAATGACGGCCAGGAAAAATTGTTCCATTTCAGAGAAGCACAGCTGCAAATTGCTGGTACAAATCTTTCCAAGCCTTGGTGAAACGTAAAGAAAGATGGTCGAGGTTTCTATTTGGCGGAAGACGAAGGCATTGCTGTTCGGCGAGTGCCGCCTTGGCAAAACAGCTCCGCGTCTCGTCCTCGACACGGGGACAGCCCACCATCCGACCTTGAGTAGCCCATCTTTATTGCACTTCACCGAGATCTTCTAGGATGGACTTCGCAGGGCCAGTGTTGTTTGTTACCCCAGCAAGAAATGTAGTGTACACTGTCGATAAGCTCACACTCCTCACCGCCCTTCTTGGCGGACCATTCATTTATTACATGAGAGGCGGTTGGCATTGGAATGTACTTATCTTCACTGCATTCTCAATCTGCTTCCTGGCTTTGAGAGTCAATAAGGTCGATACCAGAGATCGGTATGGGAGACTGCGGAGGGTATCGAGGGTTCGAGAGTCATGAACAGCACACTGGGAATGAACGACGACTGTCGCAAGAGTAAAAGACATGAGTTCGATAATCTTCTAATGACCGCCATGAATACGTTGCCTGCCCCTAGCACATCTTTGGGGTTATTACCTCTCTGTTGGAGTCAGAATCGTGTGATGTACGGTCGAGAAGGCCATCTGGTACTGACTCGATCTGTTCATGCGGACACAATACGTACTTGCCCAGAGGCTTTTCTGGCAAGATGGGTACGCTTTCGCCACAACTCTTCCAGATACCATCACCCCAACCACGTCCTTCTTGTGCCATGCGATGGAGCTGCAAGGTGTAGTCCAGGATCCATGCAAGCCTGGGTCGACTTCCTTCGTTGCGAGCTTTCTGGAAGCGTGCACACAGTGCTGGTACAGCAAAACCAAGTGCAATCAACAAAGTGCACGCAAACAACACGATCGATATCGCCAGGATGCTGAAATTCTGGTATCCGCTCTTCTTAGGCACTCTCTGCTCATGGCATAGCGCTTGGTCCGCACCAGGAGTTGGAGGAATGACGGTCCCATCTGAGCCAAGATCGGAAGGTCCAGTAGCGTAATCAATAACTGCCTGCTGTAGCCTAGCCATGGTGACGCCGAACCAAAGATCCACTTCGGTTTGCCAATGATTTGCAGGCAAAGACGGCGAAGTAATCAAAGTTGCACCGCCCAATGCTTGGTCACCATGCCTCACGAGCTCGTTTGCTCTCAAAGCGGATGCTCCTCGACCATATACTGCATAGTGCATATCCAGGTACTTCAGTACCCTCGTAATTCGACTAGAAGCTGCCACCTGCTTTTCGGTCAAAGATAGCGTCGAAAGATTCGAGATGGCTTCAACGTAATTTGTAAGCGGCGTGCAGGTCTTTGCTGCGCCTTGACTGCCTTGTATAGACGGGCTACAGAATTGATGCTGGTCGATGCAACTGAGGACGGTAGTATAATAGTAGCCAACGTTTTGGTCTCCTCCGGCAGCATCCTCGACGGGTCCTGTTTCGAACAAAGGATCAAAGACCGGTGTGTTGTATCTGATACTGTTCTGATTCAGGAAGAAGATCGAAGTGTCGGCATCAGCGCGATTCAAGTCGTCCACAGGTTGCCATGCACCTTTCACAAGAGGATTTGACAAGAAGGTACTACGAATGTGTTAGCCATGATTGATGAACAAATAGACGTTGAAAGCACTAACTTTAACCCGTAACCAATCCCATCACGGACAGACTCCACGGCGTACTGATAGGTGTACTCGAGAAGGCCGAACGCTGATGGTCCCAGATACAGCCTGTCCACCGGGAGAGTTCCGTTGGGACTTGATGTCTGTTCGAGTTTCTCAAAGGAATCAACATGGATCGGAGAACATGTTGTGACCTTTCTATAAGTCACCCGATCTGAGGGCTTTGAATTAATGCCCAAAGCCCGGAATGATTCCAGAGGTCCAGTGTCCATGCTGTAAGCGCCCGTATCACCTCTGCACCGCCCGGTTGGGAAGGGGCATGCAGCGTTACTGTATGCTGTCCAAGGTAGTCTCGAGTTGACGTACCCTCCACACTGGCCATCAGTCCGATTACTGCTGTAACATCCTCGAGCATAAGCGGCTGCGGTGATTGTCTCGTTGATAATTCGGCTCTGTACGTCTTCGTCCTGGAAGTCTCCAGAAAAACTCCACGTACCACAGTTCGAACTTTCTACCAACATATGCTGGCTTGAGAGAGAAGAGATGCGGGATGAATACAATGATGCGATGGCGAACGCAGCGAAGTGGACGGAGGCCAACAGCACCAAAACGATAGACCTCTTGAACGAAGCTGCGAAGCGCCGCCATGCCCACGCCATACTCAGCAGATCGGTCAATGCCGAGAGTGGTGATGAAGAATTGCGAAGTATGATTTGCTGCTGATGAAATAAAGCATCTTCCTCATCGTTTTGTTTGCTAGCTCTGATTTGATGAATGATGAATTGAACAATCTTCCAGCTTTCTGAACTGGCGATCTGAATGTAGATAGCGATGAAGGCGGTGAGCAATGCTGCATCTTGCGAGCGAAGCGTGACAGTAAGTCCCTGGACTTGGCCGAGAGACCAGTCGGTCCAGATACCCGTACTGACTTGGACAGGTGACGACATGGGGCAGATAAAAAACAGGTGAATGGAGTTTGGAATCAATAAGAGGTAGAGAAACTCCTGTCTTCCTGTAGAGAACTTATACTTGCCTCATATAACCAAAACTGATACCCCTCATTATCGCGCGCTTCAGCCTCAGCAAGACGCACGTATGGCAAGTCTGATTTCTGTACACCATAAAGCAATCCCAAAGTAACTCTGGTTTTTGTTGAAGAACGCCGTCGAGATCTAGAACGAATCGGACCGTACGAAAGATGCAGCGTGGATGCGCAGTAGTGAGAAGGCAGGGAATGACGGCCATGTTTCTCCGATACCAATTGGGATGTACAGTACAAGACAAGTAATACACCGGACGAGAAGGTCGAATCATGGCCTGTCGGGGAAGCCGATCTCAACACAATGTGCTATCCGTGAATGGTTCAGCTCGAAGGACGGCATGCTCGATATGGTAATTTCAGTGACCCAAGCGGTCGTGTGACTGTAGGTGAGAAGAAAATGGTATACCCCTTGTCTCAACACTAGGCTGAAGAGGGGATATGCAAGCAGCAGCAAGCCTCGCCAACTTGGCTCAGTGAGGCTTATGAAGCAGAGTAGAGCAAGAACGATCGAAGCTCAAATTGGATGGCGTTTTGTGCCAAGCCCCCCCGGAGTCAAACCCGTCAGGGGAAGAATCTGATTCAAATCAATAATAGCTCAGGCAACCACACTTTGATCTTATTGTTGTCAACCTACTCAGCTCGACCACGCTCAATCTTCTTCAATTCGCTGCTAATTTTTGCAATGAACATGTTATAAACTTGCAGTGATCCTGATCGCTGCCGCTCGTCGTAGAAGAGTATTTCTGTGCCGTCTGGTTTCGCGAGTAAGTCGTATCAGGTCCAGAACTTACCTCAGTCAGTGCCAAAAGAAGCGGGCACGAAAATAGCACGTATGGCGGACTATCCTTGAACGAGCGCGTCGTGCGGCTGAAATCATCAATACCGCCCGCCGAGGAGCTGAGAACTTGCATGATGAGGCTTCGCGGAGACTCCGGAGGCTCTGCACATTGCAACGTGCGAGCATTCAATCTGATTAGCAAGTCACATGCAGCACCGGACATCTTCGTACCATGATTCACTGTTCTTTGTCCAGCCCAGCTGAGCAAGACTGTGAATCATGATGTCTATGAGAATTCTATTGAGTGGTTTTGGTATCCTCAACGCAAAAGATGGCTTTGCAATGAATCTAGACCGAGACCTCGTTTCCATTATGAGGCATTGCCCGGTGTGTTGGCTAGCAGTTGGAATGCTATAAGAGTAGGTAGTGCGTTGGCTTTTATGATATTCATCACCTCCAGGCTGCGTCCTTAGTACCAACAGCTTAATCATCCCCTCATTCTCAAAAACCATTTAATCTTCCATACAGCATGGCCCACAAACTAGACAGCACTGCTGTTACGCCCCAGGGTGCAACCTTTCCTCTATACCGCGTCAATACGGATGTCTGCGACTACAATGCCTACACCGATGACACTGGCTGCTCATGCATCATATACACCGACACTTTTGACGACGTCAACACCATTTGTCAGACTTCCTCGGCCCAGACGGCATACTATTGGACCGATCGAACAAACTGTATAGTAAAGACTATCAAGGGCGAGAACGTCGACCGCATCGACAAAGGCAGATCCGTTGACTCCATGACTGGCAGTCAATACTGCTCTGGTGTCTTCGATTCAAATGCACAAGTTCTCGAATCAGTTTTGTCCATGCCTGTAGGACCGGACGTCAATCTCGTAGCATCAACTCCATCAAGCTCGTCCTCGAGTGCTTCACATGCTGCAAGTTCATCGTCTTCGGTCGCGTCATCATCATCATCATCAGACTCATCCTCATCGGGTGACTCGTCCTCAAACTCGCCCTCTGGGAGCTGGACCACTACCTCGTTCACAGGACCATGCGAGTGCCAACAATACCTTTGTTACACGACCGGCGGCTGCGATGAAGCAATCCCCTACACTTTCTCGGGCGCTGATAGCTGCACTGCTGGCTCGACCTCGGTGTCGAAGAGCGATGGTACGGACTACAGATGTTTCGTCACTCTTCCCAACAGCAAAGAAACTCTATTCTGTCAGTGCAGACCGGTCACGAACAATGGAATCTCGTCTACTTCGTCTCAAGGCTCTTCTCAAGGCTCTACCCAAGGTCAATCTGCTTCCGGAGCGGGTGGAGCTTCAGTAGCCAGTGGTTCCACTGCCGTGGTCTCGTCAATGCCGAGCAGAGCTACACAATCAACGTCAACAACCGGTGGCTCTTCAGTCTCAACTGGACCGTCAACGACAGCTATACCCAGTGGACTGACAAGTAGAGCGAACCGCTCGCAAGGCCGGAGTGCAGGATACCTCATGGTTGCACTTCTTGGTGTTTCTCTGGTCATGCTGTGAGGAGGAGATGAAAGCGTCACATGGCGTGCGTCCAACTGGCAGTTTTGTTTGATCTCTGTTGGGCAATGTTTGGAATTGTTGAGTTGTATGTGTACAGTAGGTAGCTTGGTGCGCTTATATTGAATCTGGATGTCTTCATTTTTCTTGCAGATCTCACAAGGTGACAAGACCAGTTCATATGCGACAATGGTACCACCAGACGCTGCAACAATATTGTGGCCTTCTTGGCGTATGCGGACGCAGACCTGAACATAGTTCCGTCACAGTCTGATCACTCGGAGGATTATTGATAGCACCTGAGCAGACAATCACCGTCTTCTCTCTCGATTTCCAATCCCTCGAAACCCTCGCTTGGTATGTTGCATCTGCCCACCAATCTCATCAGTCGTTGGGCGGATCAGTCTTTTGTGCTTCGCAGTCGAGTATTGTTCGTCCGTGACTCTTGATTTCCCACAGCTGGTCGCTCTTCTGGGCAGACTCATACAGCTGCCTTTGGCGTCGGATCTCCTCTTTGTTTGTCTTTTGACAAGACGGTGCTTCAACGCCCTGAGCTTTTATTGAGCGGGCCACGCGCTCAGGAAGACCGCCAACGAGCAGACACCTGTTTGCGAGTTCACCCCAGATGTAAGTTCGCGACAGTCCTTCCCTCCAAGGTATTAATTTGATTGGAGATTTGACAACGAAACAAACTCTCTCAAGGCATGGTATATGAATATCGAGAAGGGCCAATGTTGTAGCCTCGTTGTTGAGCAACTTGGCGTCTAGCTCAAGGTATTGTAGCCAAGCCAGACTGCTGAGTACTGACAGCGAAGCTGCCAGAATATCAACGCTGGTAGAGTCGTCGTCAGTGTGCCACAGCGGGAAAAGTAGGCTGACTTTCGTGATCAACCTTCTCAAGTGCTCAGGGATTATTGAGAAGGAGTGCTTCATCGAGACGCAATCGTCGAACGCGAAGACGTTGCCCGAAAAGAACACACCACTAGCTTCCTCGTTCCATTGTCGACAGACTAGCCGTACCTCGAGATTCTTATGCCGCGCACACAAGCAGGGAAGATTGGTTGGTTCCGGGAACGGTCGACTTCGCAAGCGGTCATCATAACAGTTTGTACAGACATAGGGGTTTCCCTGATCTGGAGCCCATTGACTTCTCCATGGCGATACATAGACCTCAAAGCCTCGTTCGAAAGCATGGCGCCAATTTCGCTCATGCGTAAAAGGCCCGCAACTAGCACATATGTAGGAATGGTCTGGCCCGACGAGATTGTGGTGTGTTGGACGCGTGTACTCGCTTATCGTCCGACTATTCCTTCGCTCGCAGCTTTCGAGGTGTTGTAGGTTCCACTTGACTGAACGAACGAGGAGGAACGAGAATATGTGAGCGCGCAGTTCATGTGGAAGAAGGCTGTGGAACCGCGTTCCCAGATCCGATGGCGAATTTTTGGCCATGAGGGCACGAAGATTGTGGATAGCAGAATGATAGTGTAGGAAGGTAGCTAAGTTTAGTATATCTGGAGAGGCGACTGCCTCCTCCCAAAGGCGCATCTGGGTCCAGAGGAGATTGCCCACGATTCAACCCTGCGTGTCATCTAAGTGATCGTCATACGCCATCTTGGTTGGAATTGTGGCCCCGATTGGCTCGCAATGCGGAATACGATTTCAAGAGACATGCTGACGTTGGTCACTGCCTGCAGTTGGAAAAGCGAGTCTCTGTAAAGCCGGTGGCTGAGCTTGTACACCGCGACGTCCGTGCGATAAGGATTAAATTTGTACCGAACTCCGAGTGCCGACCCGGTCGTCTGGGACGCTCAGATGTCATTGGCTGATCATACGAGCTCCAACCGCATGAAAGCTTCGCGATCATTACTCCCTGCTTAAGCCATAGTCTTGCCTTACCACTGGGATAAAAGATGCATTCGCTTGTGCAAAAGATGCATAGCCTACGCTCTCTCGACTCGTCTATCGAGCACCGAAGGTGAATCATCGTGGGCGCGGACGCCGAGATTCTGGTGCTAAAATGATGCGATGCTTCTTTCGAGTCGCTGTGTGTACGAGCAACCGCGGCCACTGATCTGTAGGAAATACGAAGCCTTGTCAAGCGGCCCCGTCTTAGACCATCACAAACGTTGAGTTTGTACACGCAGTGCTGAGTACTGACCGGCTGCTAGGCAGTCATTTCCGAGTACAGACCAATCTGAAGCTTTGGCGAATCTCACGCCTTCGTCTATTTAGTACCTTACAATCCCTCGAGCGATTTATTCTTCTCCCATCTGCAACTCCAATTGCTCAGGACACGCTTCTAATGATGAACTTGCAAGCCGGAGCCAACCCATTTATTGAGCCAGGCCAGCCTCATGCTGCCCAGAGCGACAATGCCCGATCACCAAGCCCAGAAGAGACACCTGACATCACGCCGCTGTGTAAGCTCACCGCCGCAGAAGCCGAGCATGACTACCAGAAGCAGCTGACTCTCCTGGCTGAGCAAACCGCCCATCACGATGCTCATAGAGCTAGCGAGCCTCCCTTGGAACAACAAACCCAGCAAATCAGGCTTCTCGAATTGCAGGTCGAGCGGCAGAGAGAGGCGCTGGGGGACAGCGACCCCGAAGCGCTGGGAACATCTCACGAGCTCTGTCTGGAATATCAATTCAATGGACAATCGGAAAAAGCAGAGGAACTACAACGGAGGATCATCGACACCAGAAGTAGACACCTGGGCGAGTCACACCCCGACACTTTGCGCAGTCTGCTCTATCTGACTCCCATTCTCTATGCGAAAGGAGAGGAGGAGGCGGCCGATCAACTGCAACTTTATGTCCTGGCCACGAGGGAACGCGTACTTGGCCAAAGCCATGCTGATACCATCGAGAGCGTGGAGCAGCTGGCCGTTACCTACGAAAATGAAAAGCAATGGGATGAGGCCCTGCCGTTGTATACGAGAGTTCAAGAAGTAAACTCAGTTACCTATGGCCCAGACCATTGTTCCACTTTGGAGGCCTCCTGTGCCGTTGCACGTATGCATAGGTTTCGGGGACATTTACAGGAGGCGTGGCGATTTCAAGATGCCACTTACCAAATAAGCATGGGGAAGTATGGGCCTGACGATGACTGTACTCAAGTCTGCGTGGCAGAACTAGCCCAGATCGCAAATGCGCAAGGCAACAAGGAAAAGGCGAGGAAACTGCAGCAGCGTGTTGTGAATTACTATGTGGCCAAGCTCGGCCGAGATCATCCATGGACAATGGAGGCTTTCGAGGATATGGATAAGCTGAGAAGCAGTTGAATTCGTCTTTTCAGGTCTTGGTAACAACAATATCAATGTTTGCAGTACTGTCCTGATGTCTGGAAGAAATGTAGTACCGCCAATCCAAAAATGCTTCCAACGCAGGACCAGGAGGACATCGTGTCTTCGTCCTATCATGCGCCTTTTCAATGCTCGAGTCTAATTCTAGCTTTGCTTAGCGCCAGTCTGCTACAATATAACCCTTCCCAATGTTACCGAACACATCCACTTCAACCATCTCACCACAATGGCACCCCGAAAGCAAACAGTATCCCAAAACAGTCCACCAACCAAAAGACAACTACGCTCGAAGAAGTCTACAAGCGGCAACAGGCCACACCTCCGCTTCCTCGACCTCTCACCCGGAATCCGCAATAATGTCTACAACAAAATCATCGAGAATTCCTCATTGATCCTTCCACGCAACAATATCAATCGCGATCTAATCTCAACTTCAGCCTTCTCTCGCGTCAGCAAAACCATACGCTCTGAATTTCTCCCTCTCGCACTCAAAGCAACCCCTGTTATCAAGAAAACAGTGCGCAATTGGGATTTCAGCCACATCGTCAACTTCTTGAACCGTCTGAGTGATAACGATTTCGAGGTACTTGTTTCAAAGCAGCGTGTGATGATAGATCTTTGGTTCAGTGGAGAGAAAGCCGATCCTTCTGGCTTGATGAGGTGGATTGAACGATTTGATGATGGAAGGCGTGGTCATGGTATCTTGTTCGAGTATGCGTGTACGAACGGGAGGTTTGCGAGGGAGAATTGGGATGTTGCTGGGTTTCGGGCTTGTGCGAGTGGTGGGCCGAATGGATGGGTGCAGTTTGAGATGATAGCTGAGGTCTTCGAATAAAGGACGGCTGGTGTAGAAATAGTGTTCACTACTAGCGGTGCTTCTGTGTTCAACAAACTCTTCGTAATCGCAGTATATGATGTAAAAGAGGTCATATCGACCAACCACTCATTTCTTCCAGACCGAGGAACTCCCTCTTGATGCACTCGATCTACATTGATGACTGCAATTCATGTGCTCAACTGCGCACCTCGAGTGTTGGCCTGTTGCAAGGTTCAACATGAATATCGGTTTCCATGCTATCTACCGGAGTTCAGCCTGTATCTTAACTGATAAGACTACTTATACTCGAGATACCCCAGCTAGAGCTTCAGCCTCCTTCCCTCAGCGCACAGAACCCAAGAAACTTGGAGTGTCACCTTCGGACTACCTGTGGAGCCAGCAAATCATACGATCGTGATACGCAGATTTCACGCTGCAAAGGTCATCATCGTTAAGTCACATTCACAGTTAGATGACTCTCTCGCCATTAGCAACGACCGAGCAGAAAACGAACGACGAGCGTGAGCCGTTCTGTTCGCATGACTGCCTTTTGAAGATAGTCCACAACGAAGAGTCCTCCATCAATCACTGTCCCAATCATACCGCGCATGGCGACCAAAGTCTGAGCCATGATCAATTTCTCGGCTTACTCGAATCTCAGCTTCAAGGCGATGAAACCGTTGGCTTGACTTCGCTGGGTATGAGTGGACGGTCTGGTGTGCTGTACATGGTCCGGATTCTAATGACTGGCCACTGTCTGGTTGCAAAAGGCTATCGACATGAAGATGTTGGCTGGCTGCAGAACGAACTAGCAGTGTATGAACGTCTGCGGGCTCTCCAAGGCGAGTTCATACCTGTGTGCTGCGGAGCTGTTGATCTTCCGAAGGCGTACAATACAACAGAGAACAGGGCTGTTCAGCATTTGCTGCTCCTTTCGTGGGCAGGCGAGACTTTGAATGCTCGAGGATCCGGGATAGACCAATTTGGTATAAATTTCTCGTCCCTAGAACCACAATTACTCTCGGGATTGGAGCAAATGCACGGAGGGAATGATTACCGTCTTTGCCAGTGTCTTTCGAGCTAGCATGAAGCTCAAATGCACTCAATCGTGCTCAAAGGCGCAATAAAGCTGTTTCGTTCGGGCATCAAACCCAAATCACAGGATGTAGACCACTTTCTGAAGCCCCTGAATGCTCATAATGAGCGTTCTTCGAACATACATATAAGCATAGCTGTCATCTTGAATTCCAGTATTGACCCAAAGCTTTACATCACTCCCATCAGTAAGTATACCATTACCATCGAGTTGACTCAAGCTTACATTTTGCAGTGCATTTCGCCCTTGTAGTCTACCCCCAATTTGAGGTGCTCGACGCCTTTGGCCCGACTGAAGCTCTCCATTGCCTGGGTCATCCTTTCGTCAATCCCAACTCTCAGGACATAACCTTCAGTGTCATCGGTCCTCATCTAAACCCAGTATCTACAGGCCCTACCGAAGGAGATCCATCGCCGGTCAAGTCTCGTGTCGCTCAGACCATAGTACCCACACACACTTTTGATGCACCCCCAAAGGATGTGGACGTCTTGATCGTTCCGGGAGGCTTTGGCGCCGGGCCAAAAGCACTTCACGGTGGTGATTGGGAGCCAGCCGGTGTAGAAAGAGTGGTGCAGTTCTTGCGTGATCAATATCCGACGTTGAAGCATCTTCTGAGTATGTGGGCAAGTGTTACACGTTAGAACATGCGACTGATGAGCTTTATAGCTGTTTGCAATGGCGCTGGCCTCGCTGCCAGAGCTGGGATCCTTGACGGCCAGAAGGCCACTACTAACAAGCAATTATGGCCCGCAATCACTGCTCTGGGACCCAAGACGCATTGGGTAGCTCGTGCTAGGTACTATCTCCGGTCAATTGCAGCCAGTCAAGTTTTTCGCTAACACGGCCTAGATGGGTGGTCGCCGACAATGGCAAACTTTGGACATCTTCAGGTGTTTCTGCTGGTACGGATGCTATGTTGGCTTTGATTGACCATATCTATGGAAAGAACGACCAAGGCACGCTGTATGGCGACGTAATCAAGGAAGGCATGGAGTGGAATCGTGTTTACGATAGTGAGGCGGACCCATTCGCTGGAAGTAACAAGGTCACAGATGTGCCTGCACAGGAATGACATAATAAAAATGATGTATGGTAGCCTCAGACCACAAGGGGTAGTATCTCAAGCCTCATTCTCTTGTTCTGCCTGTAAGTTTTGATTTCGCTCTGGATGATGAGGATACCAATGAAAATTCCAAGTAAGGATCTGCTGTGTTACATTGACTCTTGTGGGATTTGAAACACCATTACCAAGGAGAGGTCTATCTTTCAGTTCTGGTTGGTCATGAGCTCGAGGCTCGATTGTCCAAAAGTACTATCCTTACTTGTACATCCAGGTGTCTCGTATCGCGAACCAATCAACGGTCCCCAATTTGCGCCATGCCCGAACTCATAGCGAATGTCATTATATCTCCCGCTGCTACAAGTTTCACAACTCCGAGACTCCATGTCGAGACCTCCACCGATGATGGAGTGCTCTGGGTGAGGGGTAAAAGCTTACGGACGGTAAAAGGTGATACCCATGAATCTATAAATGAGGCAATCTATTACAAAAATTCAAGACTGCACTCCAATGCATGACACCATTATACACCATTCTATAGCAGCGGATGACCAAGCGCTTCTTTTTGTCCGTCCTGCGTTGTCTCTATCTTCTGATAAAGTCGTTCATCCCTGAGCCCCGAAGAATTACTCTTTTCAACACAATTGAAACGACTTCCTTCCAATCAGGAAATCCTCGATGACACCAAATGTGGGAGTCACATATACCAGGCCCACCCGCTTTTTCTTGTAGAAATCAAAGTTCGAGGCATGATAAGAGGGAGACATCACGACTTCGAGAAACCTGGCAGCCTCAGGAATATCGCACGCTTTCAGGTCAGAACCAAGGTCGACATACGGACTGCATTGCCGTGCGGTTTCTTCCTCGTGATTTACAATGGCTTCCAGATAGGCGATGAGATAGTCGGTGTCAAATATCCCCCTGAGGTTGATCTTCCGTAGAGTTGCGATGCAACGTCGTCGGATGGACGAAGTGCGGCATCTCTCTGCAATGACGACCAAACAGGTCACGACGCCGGAACCCAGAGAAAATGCTGGTGGTGTGTCTATCCGGTCCAGGCCTTTGGCATTGTGGGTGGTGAAGGTGCTGCGGAACGGCGTATTCGCGACATGTCGGTCGAGGAACTCCTCGCAAAGACCGGTAAAGTACTCAAATTGACCCTCGAAACGATCAACTAACATTGGAGTCTCATCACGCCACGTCTCCATCCAAAAACAAACGCAGAAGAAGAAAATCTGGGTGGACATATGCGACAAAACGTTCTTGTCAGTTCGTGGTACTACTGCAAATGCAGCGTTCCAGGCCAGCAAAGATTGGCGACATTTACTGATGCCTTCGATGAGAGTGTCGTCAACTTCCACAGTGCGTATGGCTGCACGAATGAGACAGTTTCGCTCATCTCCATTCATGCTGTCAAGATCTCTCTGATCGGCCAAAATGTGATAAGTGTGTATGTAAATATCATCAAAGAAGTCAAAAATCTCCGCTGATATGATTTCCAGGTAAGAACTGGCCTGATCAGGATTTGAGAAGTATAAAGGCATAGGTTCTTCGCAGATGGGGTAGAGATACCTATGGAAGTTAGATCTGTCGTCAGACTCAGGATGTTTGGATGCTACTTACGGATCATCGTGCCCAGTCAAGGTATAATCCGAATCGAGTCGTACAAAAATCTGTACAAGAACGTCGAAAAGGCTCTTGGGGCAAGGCTTTATGACCACTACATGTCTGTCGTTCGGTGTCCGCGGCCTATCAATCGGACAGCATCTTTCGTGAATGACACGCAGACCAGTCTTCAAGTGGAGTGACGCCATCGCATCTTGCCCAGAAAACGCTTCGTAGGTGAAGAGTAGTAAGCAAGCCACAAGTACAACGAGCACATCATCATCTGATGTGTTCTGTTGCAGATTGCTGATATACTTACTTACCAGAGCCAAAGATTTGTTGTATTGCTGCATTGCAAACTGCCATTGGTTCTGATCTTGGACATCAGTCAACGTGCGGTGCATAGCGGCACATGCTGATGCTGCAGCGGCGATGGCTGGTTGTCGGTAAACCAGATCTAAAGCTATTTTCTCCCAAGGCGTCTCGGTTGCTGATGCACAAGGGAGCTGTAGTATTGTCACACGGCGGAAAAAGTCCAAGGCATTGCCCTCATGATCGCTCAGGTGACTGATTGGATTCAATGGGCGGGGACAAATCCTGCGTAGTTGTGTGGTAGAACGAGGAGGTGGTTTATAGCCAGCACATTCACGGCCCGCGCGAATACAACGCTGACATTTAGGTCGTGCCTCGTCGCATTTTACATGCCGCGCGCTACAGTACGGCGTCAATAAAGGGTAGTAGGATCTACGAATGAACGACGATGGCTTACAGACAGGTCCCACAGCCTCCGTGGCTTTTGGTATGCGATGCGCGTTTCCAAGCGAGACGCATTTATGCAGAACGCATATATCAGAGCAGAATGAGTAAGAGGTAGAATTATTCGAAAACCACAAAATTTCTCATCCTGAAAGTGAATGGTCTTTGACCGTCTTGTTCTTTCCCATCTGGACCATGAAGCTGGAAATAGAGTTTTGCGGAAACGGCCCGTCAGGCGGAGTCGATAACAGGCTAGCTGCAGTCATGCGGCCGTAGTGGCGCAGACTCAGTGTTCGTGATTGGCTGAAAATACGACCAGCATCATCGCGGCCGTGTCTAAGCTAATTGTGTTTAATCCGGATTTAGTGTTATGTTTTCGTATCCATCTCGGCGCTTGGTGAGAACAACCACTGGTGCCTTACAGAATCTCGAATCCTTGAAGATGACATCTGCCTGGTCAAACTTCCTCCTTCATCGGCTTACAACCTGCGGCTTCTCGTGCGAGACACATCCGTCCAGATAATGCCATCTAAGCAAGACCTTGAATCGAATCACATACAGACGGTTTCACGACTTGCATCTGGAACCTCGAGCCAAGTCTGGTTAGCCGAGAACAAGGAACTGAAAGAGCTTCGTGCACTCAAGGTGCTACGACATGACGAATATTTTAATACTACTGCTATCAAAACTTGGGGCCGAAAATTCCGTGCCAAACGAGAGCAGTCAAACTTTGTACTTGGTCTTATCGAATCGTTTCACACCGGGAAGGAAATCATTTTGGTTACCGAATACATGCCTGGCGGAGACCTAGAGTCCTACATCTGTCGACATGGAAAGCTCAATATGGAAACAGCACGATTCTACGCTGCCGAGCTCTGCCACGCTCTGCGATTTATCCACCAACACGAATTCATTCACCGAAATCTAGGACTGGAACACGTGCTGCTCACTGCCAGCGGACACATCCGCCTCACAGGATTTGGGACATGTAAAGACGAAATGGTACACGAGTCAAGGACGACTACTTTCTGTGGTGGTCTTTCGACTGCGCCGGAGATCTTGTTGGACATACCCTACGGCCGGGCAGTAGATTGGTGGGGTTTCGGCATAGTACTATTCCAGATGCTTGAAGCCGCGAGTCCCTTTCAGGGAGAAGACGTGGATGCCATCTTCGACGAGATCCTGGACGATTCGAAGCCTGTTTATCCGCTCGAAATGCCAGACAGCAGTAAATCGATTCTGCAGCAACTACTGCTTCGCAACCCTGATATGCGCCTCGGGGCAAACAAAGATGGCGTTGGGGGAGTCACTGGACATGCCTTTTTTGCCGGAACAATATGGGAAGATATCGCACACGAGCGTGTGCCGCCACCCATCTCACAGCAACGTCCAAATGCTCAGGAGCCTATGCAAGAGTCGTCAGTCACGTCAGTCACGGACTTTCCACCTGCCGTCGATTGGTCTCGCCTTGATATCTTCAGTGACTTTTAAGCCACCGGTTGTTAATGCTGGTGCTACTGAAAACACCATGTCGAGATCCAGAATTCATGATCGGATGACGTTGTACACAACCTTCCCGCGTGCTGAAATTCGTCATATCGACTCTCAAGTCGCGACGATGCGCATGTTTCCCCCATCAAAATGCACGATGATTTTAACAAAGAGCACGTCGTCTACAGAGAGCGACTATTTGATAGCCTCTCCTTGGGTCTAGCTCTACTTTCGAAAATCATCGTGCATTTCTACACCAGTGATAGTGAGAAACTTAGGTACCTCGGACAGCTTCTCAGGAGGAACTCGGTGTAAGCTTCTGGAGCCCATGTGTTTCATGTTGCAATGTGGCCCTTCGTCGCGAAGGTTTTCGACCAAGTCTACTGTACGGTCCGAAAATCAAGACCGCCAGCCAAGATGCCGAGGCATAGACTCCAATAGCGATCAACGCATACGTCCAGTTTTGACCTCTCTCGTAACCAATTGACTGAGCATCAAAACTCAAGATGACGCAGGCAGCTCCTAGAATGGTGATATGTAGAATGGCGACGACTGACCCGAAGAGTCGGGAAGATAGAACAGTGTTCATGAAGACAGTCGAGCGACTTGCTATCTCTGCGTGCATTTCACACGAGGCTTGTCGCTGTCCAAGAACCTCGACAAGCCGCCTAGGGGTGATTAAGTGTCCGTCCCGGTCGTCTACCAAAGGCTCTGACTCTGGACCATGGTCTGAAGTAGAGCTCCCGGTTGTTTGTCGACGAACAGGTTCAGAAATGTTGCTTTCGGTGGTTTCACCTTGTCGTATCCATGCGTGTTCTGATATGGCGCCTATTGGCTGGACAAGAAGCACTAAAGGGACTAGCTGTCCAAATCCCCACTTGGATTCTTGCGCTGCGGTTTGAGCTAGATTTTGATATCGAGGGATGACTATTTGGATGGTTCCAAATACGAGTCCAAGGGCAGACAACCATAAAGAGGCAGAGAAAGATGCCATGGCTTCCATAAAAGCGACCAGCGGAATCCAAATGACCAGTAATCCTTGAAAACACCAGAGCCATAGCGCGTTTCCGTCTTGCATATATCTCCTTGCGAAAACGGACAGTGTCTTCGCAATAAAATTTTCAAGCGGCCTGCGAATTGTTCGGTTATACAGGTTCCGAGGTGATACGAAGAGATCGCCCATCTTCCAGACATAGCTGAATATCAAAATGAGGTAACCAATGGGCGCATCGTCATTGAATCCGTCGCCATATGTTTTGCCCCAGAAGCAGATTGCAGGAATGCCCCATCCAGTTGGCTGTATGGTATCCGGCAGTGAGGTATCAGCTTCAGGGCTATAAATAGTGCCCCAGTCATAACTGACAGTCGGCACGAGACCGACGATGAGCATAAAGAATAACACTATCATTCCAAGCAGCCGCCAGGCTCTCAGTCCTTGGTGTTTGTTGAGAAAGGGTCGGAGCAGTGTCAAAGCGGAAAGATGTACCGAGCTTGAAAGCCAAGCAAGGTAGAGGACGATTTGATAGTGGTACACGCTCATCTGTCCTCCGCGCAGACCAACAAACCCGGCGGCCATTATTGCGATACCCGTCACGATTTGCTGGTCGCTCAAGAGTAAGACGATGTGCTGAATTATTTCGTGTATCCGGGGGTGCTTGTCTTTGCGAGACTTGATGCGCATGATTCTTCTGTCCACGGTCGTCAGGAGCTCATCCTCCAGCATGCCTGTCACGTAAGCGACGAGCACAGCAGTAAAGGATACATAGGCGCTGATCAAAAACGCCAGAATGACGCCTTTGCCTGATATATCAGCATCGCCCTTGGTGACGGCGCCAGTCTGAAGATATCGCAAGCATTCTTGAGTGGTGACCATGATTGACGCTAGTGGCAGTGAAAGTGGTAGTCAAGTCCGGTCTCCTTTGCCAAAGCCGTGCAGACCCGACACGACAGCTTGTCGTCAGGATATGAATGCGTTCGGTTATCAGTAGGAAGTACAAAACACATCAATGTGCAAGAATGTTCAACACGTGTGCCAGAGTCATGACTACACAAGTCTTCTCAGACTGTCAGTCGCCAGGTCCCCACTGATTGCAGTCACGACAAACGTGCGGCAGCTTCCGCTCTGGGTCGTCATTTCTCATGCCCGTTGAGATGAGCTTCTGCTCGAAGCGCTGCGACCAGAAATGCAGAACTAGCTTTGGTGTCGGTGTGCGGCCAGCTGAGAAGGATCAACGCCATCCATCGTATGCCAAAAGGCAAATCCATCGGGGAATCTCCGGTCCCTGCGCCCTAGCCGCCGTTCAGTCGTACAAAGAACCCATCGGATCAATTTGTTGGCTTTAGACTTTCTTTACAATTGTTGCTAGAAAAACAGGTCGCTAATGATCATAATGTGTCAAAGAACGATAAGTATTCATCTTCCATACAATCCCTGCTAGCAAAGCTTCGGTTCGTTCATCCTGTCCAACAAAGACATTCATTGCACTTCATCCGTCTCGGTCTTCTCACTTCCAAATGGTCCACCTCATACCATCCCATCTGGACGATGCCGACACACTTAAAGCATACCTTGTCACACAGCTCAGCGACAATGAACTCCAAAATTTCAAGCGTGCTTTTGAGAAGGGTGCAAAGGTGCACCTCAAACCTATGATGCACCTTCAAATCACCCAAGCACCTGTGAAATACACGAATGCATCACATGCACACAAGCGATCTCAAGAGAATAAGGCTGGGAATACGAAACCATTTGTTGTCATTGACCGGGATGTTGTGGACAAGGGCGCAGTCTGGTATGTGGCCGGTTTTGCTGACGACTTCGATGTGGAGTGCAATTTCGCTGCGAGCAAAAAGGTCCTGATGAAGGCACTGGTCCACACAGAGCATCTAGCAATCTCTCATATTTGCTGGTCAGAAGGTAACCCTCCAATGGGCGAAGAATTGGAATCCCTAGACGAAAACATCACTCCATTACGCTTGGACTCCGAGCAGTCGCAGCCCTTGGGTGCAGACGATGATGAAGAAGAGTTGTGGGGTACCGACGAAGTCGAGGTTGTGGCAGAGCATGGAGAATATGAAACGACAACCGACCCCGAGATTCTCAGCAACATGGGTTCCCCGCCTCGTAAGGCAGTCAGACTTGTCCCGGCCATTGCGCAACAAGAGAATCTTATCAGTGATTGGACTTGGCCTGAGAACATCAGAGAAATCTCAACGCCTGATGATGGTCGGCAGAGACTCCCGGCAAGGAGCATCCGTTTGGCGGCCAGACTCGACCCTCAGGTCCCTAGGCTCCGTTATGAGTGGCCTGAAGGTTCCCTCTGATCAACATGAGAAGGCAGACGGAACTGCCGTAGCATAAAGAATTAGATGTATCATTTCGTCTGAGTAGCCACAGCTTACAGACTGACTCCGGCTATTGACTATACATCCAAGCACACGTTCCAAATAGATGTGTGTGATCTTTGTACGGCATCTGTAAGGGGACACGCATGTCGCATCGGAATTAAGAAGTCCGAGCAATCATGCCAACCAGAGAACCAGATATCGATAGTAGGTTCTCAAACATAATCTTGCAGCCTCAACCGCTCCAACTCCGCATCTCTTTTCTTAGCTCCTTCTTCACTAAGATCACATCCATTAGACACGCTATCGTGCGTGAACCATCCTTGATCATCGCCTCCGTTTTCCCCTTCCTTAGTGAATTCTTCAAAATTCATGTTCGCGATGTCAAGATTGCACCACATCGAGTAGAACTCATCCCAGGGTACGCGGACCCTCTTGTACTTTCCGCGAAACGTAGATGGGTCGTCATAGTACTCGTAAGGAAGGTTAGCAAGAATGCAGGTCTTGCTTTCGATAGCCGCAGCATCAAGTATGGCAAATAGGTGCCCATCGTTCGGAGCACCCGCCTGCACATAATCAAAGCAGTAATATTCCACGTCCTCGGTGCTTGCACCACTCCATGCATTGTCCGAGAGATCTTTCAGTGGAGGCGAAGTGGATTGATCATCTTCACTGGCGTCTTCGGTGTAGGGTGCTTTGTCGATTTTTAGCTTGCAAGGGTCGAACGTCTCGTCGAATCCAGTGTCCCATTCGCGCATGTGTAGGAGAGCCCGGTTGATGGTTTTTATGTCTGCGGCAGGAGCAGTCACAAAGAGAAACGAGACCATGTTGGGTGTTTGTCAGGTTGGCGTGACTAAAGAGTGATTACTGAAGAAGGATTCCTGATACTGTGCGGTGTTTATGTAAGTTGAAGTAGTCGCAATGCGGGCTACACTGTCAGGCAGTAGGCACCAGGCCCATTGCGTCACACACGGTGAGGCGTGTACTCAACGCGCCAAAAGTCGCGATGAGACAGCCACATGAGCAATGAGGCTGTGAATGGAACTCATAGTCACAAGTAGCTTACACCATCCGCATGAGCTAGGCATCCGATAGATCTCGCAAGGCAAGTACTCGGCGGAGGTGATCTGAGCAACCAGCGACGTGACTGGCTAGCAACACGAAAGGTCTGAGCTCTTTGCTGACTCAGCCATAGCTTTGCCCTTGGCCGTCGTTACCCACTCAGTAGCTTGGTCGTGCACCGCGGACTCCGGCTTCGTCGTCTGTTCCAGCGCAACCTCTTTGATGCAGCAAAGACCAACAGATCGATGTCTTCCAAGTGAAAATTGAAAACCTTCTACCATGTGAGTCAGAACTCGGGTAATGTACTGCTTGCCTCTCTGGCGACGCAATGCGACACACATACAAATACAGATTCGAGGGAAGGTGCTAGGGCTTTTTAATCCTGAATATTCGAGTCCCATAATCAGGAAGTGTCAACATGTCAAAGGAAACTGCGTCCACTGATTTGGTACTATCGGCTACTCCACGCCGACCTGAACTATCGCTATCTCCATCAATGGATTCCATCAAACCTCTGGACTTCGCTGACGCCCAGCAACACCATAATATGTCTAATGACACTCTATCCTGGCTAATCATCAATGAACCACGCACTTTACTACTTCTCAGGGACGGGTTGGAATCAACAGAAGAGGCCAACAATGCTCCAAACAATCCAAGCGTCGATCAAAATCACTCTATCTCGGACCTCGTTTCAGTCCAGATGCTACGTATCGAAATCTTTGGCCCTGTCTCCTCCGGCCAGCTTACTCCGACTGAACTCAATGGCGGTGTGGATGGTCCCACCATATCCCCTCTCATACAAGCTTGGCGAGAAGCGTTCCGCTCTCTGCCAGATCTGCACCAGATCAGACACGTACAGTTTGACATGTCCTGTCGTGACAAGCATGAGCCAAGACATATCATCCGGTTTCTCCAGGAGATCAGTACTGTGATGTACATAAAGGCTAAGAGAAACTTGGGACGTGAAATGGTATTTGAAGTCATCGGATGCGAGCAAGAGAAGAAAACGTGGTTGGAAGCAAGTTTGCCAGGCCAGAGGGCGGTGTGAGAAAGAATAGAAGACGGTGAGCAATTTGTTTCCATTGAATGTCTTATCATGGTCCAAGGATGACTTAATCTTCACTCGCGGCAATCAAATCCCTCATGGCTGTCAGCTTAGCCATTCTCTTGTCATGAGTGTTCCTCGAAGCGGTGCCTAATGCGGCCCTGACAAAATCAATACCAATGTCGCTTCTGACACCCTCTGGATTCTCAACGTCCTCGAGGTCGTCTATAGGGTTGGTCAGTTATGAGATCTCGTGTATCACGTATACGGTCGCTAAACGTACACCAACTTTGGTCTGCCTCTGGATGAGGTCCGACATTTGCTACCCAGCCCTGACCAAATGCGTTCAGCGTGGAAGCGACATCTCCATTCTGAGAGTAACGTGCGAGAACAGTCGTCGGTGAGTGGTCGGACAAGATGAACGCAGCGCCGTCTTGGAAGTAGAGCCAGCGCTCCCTCTCGGTCGTTCCTTGCTTCTTGCCGGTCGAGAATGTCCAGTCTACTTGGATAACAGTGTCCTCCATGTCGTCCACCTGAGCATTGGGCCGTTCGATCTCTCTTGCGGCCTTGTCGCCTTCGGGAATGAGACCAAAACCAGTATCGGGACCTGCAAGGAAAGCTCCTAGGCAAAATCCTAGGTACCAGCCACCACGAGCGACAAAGTCACGCATGTCTGCAGCATACGGCTCAGCCTCTTCCCAAGCTTGTTCGAGATCTAGAAAGGACGCTGTTAGCTCAGAAAAGTGACTTGCTTGGATTGGAAATGCAGATCGATACGTACCCGGACCTCCGGGTTGAACAAAAATGTCCACTTGACGAAGGCTTTCGGCGTTGATTTGGACATCTTCGTCTGGCCCCGCAAAGGTGACATTGATGTCGGGATATGCGGACTCGAGAAGGACTTGGACAGACTCAGAACATCCCTCACACCCAGATGTTCCACGATATATCATAGCATTGAGACGGTCGGCATCACTGCCCGGAACACCCTGAGAGGGGCATGGAGCAGCGGCTGCGTGCTGTGTCATAGCAACGATAGTCAAAGGGATTGCTAGAGAAGCCTTCATGACAACGATCGAGCAACGTTGAGATGAATATCGGTGTCAGGTAAGCTTCGAAAACCAATGAATAACAGATTGAATGTTGGTAGGAACTGCTTCAATGACTGGTCTCTGGAGTGATATTTATCATCTTCATTGTTAGTCCGATTGAGTGTTGCACCTGATCTTCGCCTCCTTGATGGCAGTAACGACACGAGTCGACACAGGCTACTCGCAGAGTGATTGGCCCTCTTCACGACTTGCAAGCAGAAACGCTTATTGGAAACTACGAACCCGACTGCGCAACAAGAGGGCATGGTTTTGGAGCTAAGGCCATGGATTGGCGCAACAGTTCGGCACTTTCATCCGCGCGTTGATCCGACGGGCAAATACCGGTACTGATACCAAATCTGATTGGTTTAAAATACGAGGGCAGGCGCAACTGCTTGTGGCTTGCGGAGTGTTTTTCGACACGCTAAGGAACCTTGCTCAACATCAATTCCCGTTGAGGCACCACTCACCCATTGTCGTCCGTCTGTCGCGGACTGCTGTATCTCGAGTTTTCGGGAGCTGGCTTCTGTGTCGTGCTTTCTTGAGAATCATATCTCCATGTTATACAGGTTACGTAAGGAAGGGAAGAGTCCGTGACCCATGTGAACCTATCGCTTAAGTCACGTGGGTTGCTCAGACATTAATTGTTTTCACACCACGACTCTCCAGATTCCTTCAACTCTTCTGACACACTTTACACAATCTCAAAGAATCCCACTGCTCCGAGTACCATCATCAGAGACGCAACTCTCCAGCAATAAGCCAGGTCGCAGGACAAAGCCAGCACACATCAAGCAATGTCTGAACAACAAATGTCGACCGGACAGGAAGCTGAGGCGGTACAGGACTTCGCTTTCTCTCCATCCATCACGGACTAACAAATTTCGCAGCAATACTCGGGTTTTCAGTCCGCTTCTGCACCTGCATATCATGGTTCTGCTGTCCCTCAACCAGAAGACAATACTCTTATTGGCCAACACTCATCCATCGAGTCAAATTTCGACCCCGCTATGAAATATCTCGACAAAATTCGAACCAAATACATCACACGACCTGACGTCTACAAGCAATTTCTTGAGATCATGAAAGATTTCTATCTTGGCAAGAGTGATGTCGCAAGCACGGTCGCGCAAGTTAACGTGCTCTTCGAAGACGACGAAGAATCAAAACAAGGATTCGAAGGATTCAAGAATGCACTTGGACCCATGTCTCGCGAGCCCGCCGCCTTGGACCCAATGGAGCAGGATATGCGAAGGCAGTTGGCGCTCCAAACATCTTCTATTCACCAATCATCCTCTCAAAACTCCAACGCCGAATTCGCTTTGGACTATCTTGAGCGAGTTCGGAACAAGTACATTACCCAACCTGGTGTTTATGATGAGTTACTCAAGATCTTGAAGGATTTCAAAGTCACAGACAGCGATACTTCGAGCACGGTAGCCCGAGTCAATATGCTGTTCAAGGAAGACGAGGAATCGAGACGTGGGTTTGAAGCATTTTTACCGTAAAGCGCTTGATCTTTTTGACTGTCACATGTATTTAACATCTTAATGATAACGAGCGTGCTTCCAGAAACGGTTGAAAGCAAAATCAACCAAAATCACGCTGTCAAGTTTTTCAGTCTTCCTCGTCATCAAGACCAACAAGTGATGTTTCCTTCTTGCTGCCATTGGTCGCCCTCAATACAAAGGGTGTTCTTATTCATCATAACGTTGGTACATCTATAGTACTCGTTTACACTGATCATGATGATTTTACAATCGGCTGCTGTAGACGAGCACAAATTTGAAGATCTAAAGAGATACACTTCAAAATCTACGAGTCCGCTGTAGTTCGCGATCTTTGTAACTTTTTGTGGGAATCACCTGATGTTATACGAAAGATTTCGCATTATTATCCGCCGTCCGCAGAGAGAGTCAAAAAGTACTGATAATTTGAACAAACCTATGCGAACCAAAACATCAGACCAAGTAAGACAGAAGGTACTAATCCTAACCAATTAGGCAACCATGTTCCGGCGTCATTGGTAGTCTGTTGAGCCGGAGGAGCACTGCCAGTATAGGTCGCATTACCCATCGTCTGTACACCGCCAAACGGAATCTTGAACACCCAGCTATACTCATCACTAGCCCTCACAGCATCACTAATAGTCAACTCCAAGCTTGCATTAGCCAGCAATCTCGAAGGTACAACACTGCCGCTCATATTGCCGCCTACGACGGTGACTTTATCGCCAGCAACATAAGGCACAGGACTATTCAAGACCAGTGTAGCGTTGGGCGGATACAGCGTCAAAATGTAAAAGGCATCTGCCGTCTGAGTGAAACGAATTATCTCTCCCTCTTCAGGTGTAATGAACCAGTAAGTTGTGTTGAAGATGGCCTCGCCATGACTTTTGATCCACCTGCCGGCATCTCTCAAATTCTTCTTCTCGATGTCGACGATGGTGCCATTGGCTTGAGGTCCAATGTCGAGAAGGAAGTTGCCGTTTTTGCTGGTGATGTCGACGAGAGAGGTGACTATAGAGGCGGGAGTGATGTAGGCGGACACAGGGGTTGCTCGGTTGTAGCCGTAGGAGAAGGGGTCCATGCCTAAGTTGCTTTCCCATTTTCGTGTCTGAACGGCTTCGTAGCGAGCATATTCTGGCGTGTCGAAGTCGCCAGGCAGACCACAGCGGTTGTTGATCAGAACTTGTTTGCCTTGGGTGGCCATAGAGTTGAAGTATTCGGCAGAGAACTCGGCGGTGAGGTTGGGTCCTCCGATGTCACACTGTGGAATGTGTCAGAAACGTTATTGCATAGATTCTGGACTGCAACAATCTACTCACCCACATGATCTCTGTGCCCATCTGTGCCAGAATCTGCATTTCAGGGAGGATGAGGTCCGAGACAAAATCTTCCACTGCCACGTAGCCTGTGTAAGGAAGTGTCTCATTAGTGTAAGGGTTAGTAGCATTGCCGCCAGGCCAGCCTGCACCATCGGCCTCGCCGAAGCCGTACTTTTTGTAGTCAGGATGGAACCATTCTGGTAGCGAGAAGTAAGTGGCTTTGTGAAGGTGTGGTTGATACTGATCAGCAGCATCAAACAACATCTGCAACAAGTTCTTGTGTGGTACCTGGGCAACACTTGTTCTTTGGGTGATGTTGGCTGGGATATCGAAAAGAGCGTAACCTTCGTGGTGCTTCGAGACTTGAACAAAGTATTGAGCACCTGCATCCGAGAAGAGATCTACCCACTCCTTGGGATCGTAATGCTCTGTGGTGAAGTTCTGGATAAAGTCGTCGTAAACATGGTCAGGCCCATACGTGGCGAGGTTGTATTCGTAGAAGTCGGCAGAGTTCGAGATGTTACTGCCTTGATTCATATACCACCAATACCATTCGGCATATTGTTCTAGCCCTCGTTAGCTCATCTTCAATCTAAGAACACTTTGCGAGGATTACCTTTTTCGCCAGAGTTGCCCCAGCCAGGGACAGCATAGACACCCCAATGGATGAATATGCCGTACTTTCCACCAGTATACCAAGGAGGGCTCTCATGGCTGTAGATACTCTCGTATGTGGCTTCATAGGGCGCAATGCCGAAGACTGCATCAAATGTGGAGCTTGCTTGCACCCCTGCACCTGTCACACGCAAAGTGGCTTCGCCCTTGGTACCAGGCTCTGTTCCGTCACTGTTGACTACACCAATGCGGACAGTGGCTCTATCTCCGGGACGAAGCCTGTTGATGACTCCAGGTTGCACAGTTTTGATATCAGAAGCTTCGACTGTGACTTTCACGCTGTTATTGGCAAGAATCCATTGATTTCCAGTGTTCACAATGATAGCCTCAAAAATCTGAGTCTTGTTCGTGCCTTCCATCCACAGTTGTGTCGATCGTGCCTGCTGTATTTCAAGACTGATTCCAGATCCAGTTGCAGATACAAGCGAGACGGCGAAAATGTGCAATCGCGTCTTCTGTGCAGCGCCACCAGGGCCAGTCGCAGCACCTGAGGTCACATTCGGCAAGGTGACACTAGAAACTTCTTTCGTTGAGTCGATCCAGTTGATCGATTGGTAGATCATAGAGCGATTATAGTCGACACTACTGTTTGTCAAGTAGTATGGGAAGACGATGTCACCGCCATAGGGATATGGCCTAGCCAGATCAGACTACAGTTACTAGTATGGGTTGATGATTGCCACTCACCACGACCAGAAAGGATCAACAAGAATCGGACCTGAAGAAGTTGTGTTGTCGGTGTACGTAACATTAACGTAGCCTGTAGCGACTGCAGACTCAGCAGCGACGAGCATGGAGATACTGGAGTAACGTCCTTGAGGAGGCGTAATCACCTGGCCTTGAGCAAGTACATTGTCGTCGCCAGATTGCTTGTACTGAGGGAACATATAGTTGACACCTGCATAGGTGAAGTTGCTCTCAGGCAAGAATTCAGCAGGGTAGCCAGAATGTATGCCGTCAAAGTCAGCGTCACCGGGTGACATGGCAAAGGCACGATTGTTGAGCATGCTCGAGAGGTCAATTGGTACGGATGAAGCATGGCTGCCGACTTGGTGGAGACCTGCATTCTTCGGGTTGATAACCAAACCTCCCTGACCAAATACATGGGGGACGAGGCCAAGAATGGCAAGCTTCAAAGAGCTTGAAGCATACATGATGTGCGGTGTGCAGCAATGGGAGGGGGAGGTAAGTCGCGGGCCTTAATACTTATGCTTTGTTCTCGAGCAACCTTCTAAATGTCGAACTATGGCTAAATGTATCGGTTACCATGCCCTCACGAGGCCATGTGGTATTCCCTTGGTCGGGTATGAAGCATAATCGAGGTGATCGTCGGAGGCGGGGTAAACAGGTTCATGCGATGATGAGGCCAGGATAGTACGGGAGATGATGGATCGACTGCCACGCTACCTAGGTCATCCCCTCGTATCGGCATTTCAGTCGCATTTGAGAAGCTAGAATACAGGAACAGAGGCGTGATCACTGTTCCCGATCTGCGTGATACAGATGTCGCAGATTAGGCTCATTATGAAAGAGCGAGGGTGTAAGAGAGGAGTCGCGGGGTAATAGGATAACTAAGGTAGGTCTAGCTAGGGCAAATGGACTTTTAAGTTGCATTAGACGGTCGTTAAGGAAGGTGATGCTATAGTAGTTACATCTCGGTGCGATCGCAAGCTGAAAGATAAGTTCTCGGCAATCGGACAAAACATGTGCCGACATGTTTTGGCCTCAGGCATGGCAAGCACTTCCGAGAACGCTTCCGATAACGCTTCCGAGGCTGGGCACATCTGTTGTGGCAGGGTCACCCTGGCTCCAAACAACTCCGATCTCCCACAGTGCATAGAACAAGCAGCTAAAGTTCTTCTTAGGTGATTGCGATATCGTACGACTATTGTGTCCCTGATAAATGCTCTTGTCAGTTTCTGTACGTACAAACGCTGTTGAGAGTAGTGAATATTCGATGGTGACAAAGTATCTCAGGAAAAAGCCAACGCTCGACCCGTGCCGAGCAGGTTTTAGGATGACGATTGCACTACCTCTAGCTTTGATAGATCAGAGAATCCAGAACATGAGGCGGCATGTCGAATGGATGAACAACCAGTGACTTCCATGATGATGTGTTTAAATCAGTTGTCGCTGACGGCGCGCCCCCTATGGTTCTAATCCGGCCCAATGCAATAAGAATATTCCGAAACGCAACAGGTACTCAATACTTCTGCCTGACGCCTCCCCTTAGCCCCTCTTTCCACAAACAACATACAGAATGCTCCTCGCACCATTTTTGGACCATCCAAGGCTGAAGTTCTTCATGCACTGTCTCCATGGTGTCCTCTGCCTCGCCAGCCTTCTTCTTCCCCTTGCCCCTAAGTACAGAGACCTCTATCCTAATACCTTGGCTATTCAGCCATGAGGTAAGGTCTTCTAGAACGATGGGGTCGTACAAGAGTATCTTCTCATGCCACGTGGGAGCTTTGTGGTCACGACTCGGAGGCGTAGAACGCACAGTCTTTGTAATTTTAGGGAACAGTGTTACAGCAATGACAGACCACTCAGCCTGAAGCTGCTTAGCACTGCATCGAATAGCCGAAGCCGCCGCGGTAGGAAGGGGTGGTGGAGGCGGTATGTCGAACTCTAATGTTGCTTTCGGAGGTGAGTTGGGTAGACGTCGCGGCGGAGATGGAGCATGGGAAGCCATCTCTACATCTGAGATTGCGTCGATGTCGAGGTAGTCGGATGAGGGCTCGACGATTGCGGCATGTTGAGAAGAAACACCGGTGACGGCGGGCGCTCTGCGAAGTTGCGATGAGACAGGTAAAGCGCTTGGGCTAGGAGATTTTCGCGGTCGACCTCTTGGTCGTGCTGGAGACGCATGCCTCGGACCGGGCCCTGATTTCGGCGGCCTTCCTCTCGGTTTGGACGACGACAGAGGACTTGGGCTAGACAGTCTCTCTCGCAGCGCCTGCTGGGATAATGGGAGGTAGATCGGCGTTGGACTTGCAGCAGCAAGGAATCGTTGTCTCGCATCCTCTCTGGTAGTAGTTGAAGCATCAACTACCTTTCTGACCATGATAGATGATTTATCCGGAGCTGCGCTGCTTGTCACTTTTCGCGGCCGACCACGAGGTTTCTTGTCTGGCGAATCCAGACAAACCACAAATGGTTCAGGTACAGTCTTTTTCGGAGAGACGACAGACTCATTGCTCTCGGGATCGACCATGATTCTACTCATATTTTGGTTTGGGTCACGGGCACCAAGAGCACGCCGAGGGACAACTTCTGTTTCTGGAGTTGTATCCAGGGAGATGATCTCATGCGATGTGGGGACAACGGTTGGTGCTTCCTTAGTTATCGTCAACTCCGGTCCAGGTCTTTCGGCCACAGAGCATGCCCGAGGCGAACCACCAGCAAGTTGATCAATGTCTACAAATCCAGAGTCAGGCGAATTAACCTGATTCGGAGCCGACGAAGATATCGTCAACACCTCGATCGGTGGGTTGCTCTCCTGCAGCTGGCGCGGCTCAGAAGCAGCCTTGACATGTTCAGGCAGTAGCAATTCCTCACTCACAAACCCTCGATCACCAGTATCGGGATTCTCGTCAGATGCGAAGGTAGAATCCTCGAAGTCTCTAGCAGCAGACATCCATAGTACTCTGTTGACTTGTCCAATGGAAAGACTGGTCCCGTGCGGAGCAGATGGCACGCGAGCATAACTGGTCGCATGCAGAATATCCATGTGTTGAGAGGAAACCATCTCTTCGGACTCCTTGAGTGCCCGCTGAAGGTCGCGGAGCTCAGTAGGGGACTCGGCGCCAGCCAATTGACTCGAGCTTCCAAACAGCCATTGTTGTCTCTTCATGTTCTCAGCAGCGGCTATTGGGGAGTCTAGCTTGATGTGGACCTCGGGCACAGTGATTTGTACTTTCTTTGCTCTTTTCCTTTTCGGTGCTGGCTTGTCCTCAGCAGCTTTCCCCTTGGGAATTCCGGTTGTTGTGACAGTCGTGGTTTCAGCAGCAGGAAGAGTGGCAGAACCAGCCTGTGGTTGTGGGAAAAAGTCCGAAATCAATTTGGTCTGATCCTCGTTGGCATTGACGGGTTGCGGGAGGTAGGCAGCTGTGGCAAGAGCGGTAATGGTGAGTGGCTTCTTCTTGGGGGCCTTTGGCTTCTTAGGCGGTTTGGGCTTCGGCTCCTTCGGCTGTGTATCCTTCTTTTTGCGCTTCTTTGGTTCTTCCGGCGCAGCGACATCAACATTGTCTAAACGTTTGCGTTTGGTGGTGGCAGCATCGCTCGAGTTCCGAGACAGAGATGGAGGCGGCCTTGGGTTGTCTTCTTGATAACCAAAGTCGCCCATCAGTTTCGTGAAGTCCAACGGCGCCGAAGTTTCAACCGCAGCGTCCTCATCCACTTGAGCGTCTGCTGAACCAGGTTCGGGATCGGGCGAGTTGTCGCTACTTCGCTGGAACGATGGAGGTAAGGCAGATTCGGTCGGTGGAGTCCAGTCTCGTCTACGCCTGGGGGCTGCATCAAGATCGAGTCCCTCAGTCAATGTTTCGGCCTGTACAACGGGTTGTGCAGCAGAGTCCGATGTCTCGGCGACAGGAAGAGCAGACCCGTCGGAGACCGTGGTCGCATCGTCGGAGCTTGGCTTTGTTTTGGCTGGAGCCTTTGTTTTCCGAGGCTTTGGTGGCGGCTTTGGCTTCTCTACGGTGGCATCGAGAGCATCTGTAGACTCGATAGCCTTCTTTCCCCCTCGCTTTGCGACTGGCTTCGTCGTCTCCAATGCATCCGCTGTGGTTGTAGCAAGTGTCGTCGCATCTTCAATGGCAGGAGCCTTCTTCGGACGACCTCTTTTGGGAGCAGGAGGTGCCTCTGACGCGCCTTCTTGAACATCCGTCGTGGCAGCCTTTCTCTTGCGCGCTTTGGGTTTTGCAGTGGTTTTGTCTATATCGCCAACATCTGATACTTCATTGGCGATTGCCTTCTTGCGAGCTCGCGGTTTGGGGGGAGCATCGTCTGGGTTGGCTGCTTTTTTTGGCCGTCCTCTCTTTGGCTTATCAGGAGGGGCAATTGCTTCTGGCGGCTCGCTGTCGTGATTGCTCTGCAATTCAAGGTCGGCCAGTACAGATCTAGCAGTGACGAAGCCCCGGGGCCGCGTCACGGGCTGTATGTCCGACAAGGACGGCAGCGAAGGCGAACTCATCTTGATCTTGTTGTGGTCACAAGCGCGGCGAATCGAGCCTGACGTCGTCGCAAGTGCCAGGCGCAAGACGCCTACATGTCTGAACCGGCTGGCAATCTTCAATTCTCTCCTACGAGTCGACGTGCAGCATGCTCAAAACACCATGCATAAACTGTCGCGTGTGTAGAGGGCCGTACCGCGCAAAGCAAGGCTATCTTTTGCATGCTCGGGCAGAAACAAGTCGCGCGTGCGCTAGCTCGCTTCACACGCGTCGTCTCGAGCTTCGATGGCCATCCGCGATTCAAAAAACAACCGTCACCGTCACCGTCATCCGGAACCCCCTCCACTGTGTTCACTAATCTCCGCTATCCGCTTAGAAAGGTAACCTCTCTTGCCGACCGCCCTATTGTACAACTGTTGCTCGATCGCCCTCTGCCACTAATGCTTCCTACAGCCGCCTAGAACTGCCCTGCGCATCGATCGAGACGTCGAGAACAGATGGGATCCCTCGAGATCTTCCTTTGCGAATTCTGGGGGAGGCAAATCACAATTTGTAGCCCTTCTCGAAACTCCCACCACTTCTCTGGTTCCAAAAAGTCTGTGTTCTTTTACTTCGGCCTGCACCAACGTCTAGCCGCATGCCCCATTCCGCGCTACTCATCTTAAATACATCCGTTGTCTGTCACCTATATCTCAGCTACTTTTCGTCTTCTTTTCTGTCTGCCCTATAAGGTGCCTTTCACCTATTTATGTTCCGCTTTGCCGCGTAGCCAGTAAACTACTCCGACAACTATCTGGTATGCCTGTACGCAGCAATGAGCCACGAAGACCACCAATCCTTTACTCCTGCGGTGGACCCCTATCTACCCAATACAATTTCTCAGCTTGGTAATCCCTCTGGGGATTCTACTGCAAGTCCATCTCGGTCATTGGGCTCTACACGAAAACGGGCGCCATTGGCCAGTGTCGCCTGCCAGGATTGTAGAAGACGAAAGACAAAGGTTTGCCGTCCTGGTACCGTGCCCTCAGAGACGAGCCTTTGTTGACCAGCGCAACAGTGTGATGGCAAGAAACCCGCTTGCAGTAACTGCACCAAACGAGGCGTGACGGCCTGCACATATGACCTGGAGCCAAACCAGTCTCGAGTCGCTGCTTACAAACAGAAGATCGAACAGCAAGCGGCTCTGATCAAAGCATTGGAAGAAGAGATACAAATGCTCAAGAATCCATCCTCACGGACAGAAGCCACGGTTGGAGCGTCAGAATACGAGACGTTTCAGTCTTCGTCTAAACATTCTGGTGGAGTTCCAATGCGGTTTTTGTTAAACCCTGCTCCTGAGCCAAATCGATTGTCCTCTGGCCATAGTGTAGACGGACCTGGATTACCTGCGCCCGAACCAGCGCCACCTCCTTTGGCGGAGAGGATCAGGAGAGACGCTGAACATCTGGATCGTGTGCGCACCCTCGAGGAGGAGATCCACTTGATGAAACAGTTGATGTCTTTCACCAATGGACTGGATGACCGGGACAAGGCGAACCAAATGGCCAGGGAAATCGAGGTTCACGGTATCTCGGATCCTCTCCTCCACGAGGCTCAGCATCTGTTCGCCTCGCAAGTATGGAGATCACCTCTTGCAAACTTACAGAACAAAGCCAAAGCTGAATATCAGCAATCCCCTGGACGTGCTGCAGAGAGTTCACGACCAATACCATAAAGACCTGGGCCTTGATAGAATATTAAATGATTAGACGAAAGGCTCGGCAAGACGATGCCACAAGTAAGAGATTTACCCGACCGTGCATAGGAAATGTCTCTGGTTGAAGTCTGTTCAATATGACAGTTTGCTCAGACATACCAAGTATTTGCATGTGAATCCGGAAATCCTGGCCTGAGTGCGGACAGGGTGTGAAAAGATCAGAAATTCGAGCCTCAACTCAAAAAATTGACCTCGTAGATTTCGCCAATCGAGCCGGGAACACGTGGACAAAGACTGATCAGAGATAGTCCTTGAGTTTAAGCGGATGATGTTTGACGTGCAGTTAGGACGGAGGAGTCCCCGGGACGCCAAGACCAGGTATGACATGTTGGTAGCGATCGGCGGATGCGGGCTCAAGTGGGAAGGTCGCGCAACGGCCTATCTCGAGCTCGCAGGCCGAATGCAACAATGGCGTGCTGCAACATCCCAATGATCGCACTCGCACTCGCACTGGACAGTCTCTCTTCTAGACATACACACATCTCTTGAGGAGTTGGCGCGTTGACGATGAAAGAGAAAAAGACAGCTCAAGACATGGCCTCCAACGATGAGAGAGCCCCGCTTTTACAAGTCGTCGCAGTGCGCCCTCATCGTGATCGATACAACAACCATACAGTGAGTTCGTTTGTGAGCCTGGACCCCGATTTTATCGAGGTTAGATGTAGGCAAACACGGTTACTGAGATCACACAGCTCCGCCGTTTCTGCACGATAGCTCTGGTCGTCCTTCCGCTTACCACGATCGGTCTCGCATTCCTATCCTACGCCTTTGGTCAGAGTGACCTGTTTGGAGACGACAAGCAAGATCATGTTGTTCCATGGGATTCTCTATCTGGTTCGAACAAACCGCCTCATTCGCAATGGCCGGCTGGAAATGGTCTGAGCTTCGAAGATCTGAAAGAGATTCTTTTTACAACACCTGATACCAAGAAAGCCAAAGAGTGGTCTGAATACTACACGGCCGGTCCCCATCTCGCTGGTCAAAACTTGAGCCAAGCTGTCTGGACCAAAGACAGGTGGGAAGAATTCGGTGTAAAGAGTGAGGTCGTGCCATACGAAGTCTACATCAACTATCCTCTCGACCACAGACTTGCTCTGCTGAAAGATGGAGAGGTCTCATTCGAGGCAACTCTTGAAGAGGACGTCCTAGAAGAAGATCCCACAACTGGTCTAGAAGACCGCGTACCTGTATTCCACGGCTACTCGGCTAGCGGAAACGTCACCGCCCAGTACGTCTACTGCAACTACGGCACTTTCACCGACTTTGAGAACTTGCTTGCTGCAGGTATTGAATTGGAAGGCAAGATTGCTCTCGTAAGATATGGTGGCGTCTTCAGAGGCCTCAAGGTTAAGAGAGCTCAAGAGCTCGGCATGGTCGGCACCATTATCTACACCGACCCTGGTGATGATGGTCTTGTCACTGAAGTCAACGGCTACAAGCCTTACCCCGAGGGCCCTGCTAGAAACCCAAGCAGTGTTCAGAGAGGTAGTGTTCAGTACTTGAGCCAGTTCCCTGGTGACCCAACCACCCCTGGCTATGCCTCAAAGCCTGGTGTACCTCGCCTTCCTGCTAATGAGTCCACACCTTCCATTCCGTCGCTGCCCCTCTCATATGCGGAGGCTATCCCTCTTCTTCAAGCTCTCAACGGACATGGACCTAATGCGTCGTCCTTCCCTGCTCGTTGGCACAAGGGTGGTCTTGAGCACAAGAACGTGTCCTACAACATTGGCCCTTCCCCGCCATCCGTCACCATCAATTTAATGAACCTTCAGAATTATACCATTACTCCTCTCTGGAACACTATCGGCATAATCAACGGATCTATCTCAGACGAAGTCATCGTCCTTGGAAACCACAGAGATGCCTGGATCGCTGGCGGTGCAGGCGACCCCAACAGCGGCAGTGTGGCGCTTTTGGAATTGATAAGATCCTTTGGTATCGCGCTATCTAGGGGCTGGAAACCCCAACGCACCATAGTCTTCGCTAGTTGGGATGGTGAAGAATATGGTCTTGTTGGATCGACTGAATGGGTTGAGGATTACCTTCCATGGTTGAAGGACTCTACTGTCGCTTACTTGAACGTCGACGTCGGTACTCGCGGCACCCGATTCAATTGTAATGCTGCGCCTCTGCTTTCTTCTGCTATCTACGAGGTCACCAAGTCCATCAAGTCGCCAAATCAGACTGTCGAGGGATCGACTGTGTACGACCTGTGGGACAAGCATATTGGTACCATGGGTTCGGGCTCAGACTTCACTGCTTTCCAGGACTTTGCTGGCATCCCTTCGGCCGATTTTGGGTTCGGTAAGACGGGTCCGTTAGATCCTATCTATCACTACCATAGCAATTACGACAGCTACGCCTGGATGGTCAAGTATGGCGACCCTAGCTTCGAATATCACGTTACAGCTGCCAAGGTCTGGTCTCTGCTTGCGGCCTCTTTGAGCGAGAAGGCTGTAATTCCGTTCAACGCTTCGGACTATGCCATCAGTCTCGACAGATATCTCGACAGCGTCAAGCACATGGCCAACGCATCCAAGATTGCGCACGAGAAGGACGTTGTCCATGCATTTACAGATCTTGACAGAGCTATTGAGCACCTTCAGCGTGCAGCCCAAAAGTTCGAGACTCGTGCGGGCGACCTTGCAATTCAAGCGACAGCCGCAGAGGGCAAGTATAACCCTGCTGCTACCAACAAGCTCTTCGCCGACATCAGAGCTGTCAACACACAGTACAAGGTATTGGAGCGTGCCTTCCTGTACCCTAAGGGTCTTGATGGGAGGAGCTGGTTCAAGCATGTCGTCTTTGCACCTGGCAAATGGACTGGCTACGCTGGAGACACGTTCCCTGGACTTGTCGAAGCTATCCAGGCTGGCGACAAGAAGGCACTTCACAGATGGGCTGGTATCATTGAGGGTATTGTATGGAGAGCTGCTGGTGTGTTGAGTTAGATGTCTAATAGGCTAGTTGTGGTGGAGGGAGGCACGGTACGATGAACGATATGAGTTGTGAGTTGCCAGTATATAGATAAGATGAAATGTATAATCTACCCAACATAACGTTAGCGAGCAGATCATCCAAGCATGCGAAGATTGTCAATTATCAGAGTTCATGCAAGATGTCAGGGTTCCAGGGCAAGATCAACGCAGATCGAAGTGGCAGCACGACGTCACAAAACGCCCGATCCTCGCGCTTTACGCGTCAATCTATTGATCGGCCGTTGCGACAAAGAAACACTTTCAACTAAACAATCCTTGCCGCCATGTTCCCTCATTACTGTCTAGACCACTTCAGGTCTGATCGTACATGCGGATCATCGCCCACCTCTATCGCCGAACCAACTTGACCTGCTTCAAGAAACCAGCCCAATCCTTTGGAACCACCTTTATCCCTTCGAGATTCTACAGGATGCCTCCCAAACGCAAAGCAACCTCGCAAATACCTTCCGAAGGTCCTGCGACCAAGAAGTCGGCTTTTGAAGCCTTGCAGCCATCCGTCAAGACCGAGCCCAAGACCGAACCAGAATCCGAGACCAAAATTAAATCGGAAAACGCACCAGACTACGAAGACCCGAATCGCGAAAGACTGGAGGAAGAGTATGGAGTTATACAACGAGACTTCTACCCGGCAGAAATGTCAAATGAACGATGTGCTCAATACAACGCCAATGAGATTCCGCGACCCATCGAGGTGCTCACACAGGCTGTGCAAAAGACGGCATTTGCTCGTAAGAAGATCGAAGTTGGAGATGCTGTGGTACACTGGTTCAAGCGCGATCTGCGCACAAAAGACAATCGCGCGCTGCATCTGGCGAGTGAGAAGGCAAAGTCGAAAGGCGTGCCTTTGATCTGCTTGTTCATTGTCAGTCCGCAGGACTACCAGGCGCATTTGACCGCCGCTGTACGTGTCGACTTTGAGCTCAGGACGTTACAGGTGCTCAAGGACGATTTGGCGGCGAAGGATATTCCTCTGCACGTGGAAACGGTAGAGGTGAGGAAAAAGGCCCCAGGACGCATTATTGAGCTATGTCAGAGCTGGGGAGCCAAACACATCTTCTGCAATATCGAGTATGAGGTCGATGAGTTGAGGAGGGAGGCCAAAATGACGAATACATGTCTTGAGAAAGGCATTGATTTCCATGCAGTGCACGATGATATCGTGGTACCTCCGGGCAATCTCACAACAGGCCAGGGTAAACAATACTCGGTCTACACGCCTTGGTACAAAGCATGGGTCCGACATCTCCATGAGAACCCAACAATGTTGGATGAATTTGCAGCTCCAGAACAGAACCCACCTTCCGCGCGCGTGAAGCATGCCGACATATTTAAGACTACGATACCGCCAGCTCCCGAAAACAAGAAGCTTAGTGACGAGGAAAGAGAGCGATTCAAGTCATTATGGCCACCAGGAGAACACGAAGCCCTCGACCGCCTCAACAAGTTCCTTGAAAAGAAGATCAACAAATATAAGGATGCGCGCAACATTCCGTCTGCAAATAGTACTGGTGTGATATCAGTGCATCTGTCGACAGGCACTCTTGCCGCAAGAACAGCAATCAGAAGCGCTCGCAATGTCAACACTTCAGACAAGCTAGACGCTGGCAATGAAGGCATTAAAACATGGATCTCGGAAGTCGCATGGCGAGACTTTTACAAGCACGTACTAGCACATTGGCCATACGTATGCATGTCAAAGCCATTCAAATACGAGTACACCAAAGTCAGGTGGGAATACAACGACGAGCATTTTGCTCGCTGGTGTGAAGGAAGAACAGGATTCCCTATTGTGGACGCAGCAGTTCGCCAGATGCATTCGATGGCCTACATGCACAATCGCTGTCGCATGATCGTCGCCAGCTTCCTGGCCAAAGATCTTCTACTCGACTGGCGCATGGGCGAGAGATACTTCATGGAACATCTCATCGATGGCGACTTTGCATCAAATAATGGAGGCTGGGGTTTCAGTGCATCAACGGGCGTGGACCCACAACCATACTTCCGTATCTTCAACCCGCTTCTACAAAGCGAAAAGTTCGATGAGCAGGGAGATTACATCAGGAAATGGTTGCCGGAGCTAAAGGACATCAAGGGCAGGGCGATACATGACCCTTATGGCAGAGGCGCTGGAAAACAAGCGGAGAAGGCTGGCTACCCGAAGCCGATGGTTGATCATAAAGTATGTAGAGACAGATGTCTTGCACGTTACAAGGAGGGCTTGGGAAGGACTACGGCTTGAGAGCTTGGTACGACGATAGATTAAGTATTGCTGCCGAAGGCATTGCCGACGGCGGGAGCTCCTACACGCTTACGAGACGTACCAGAGACGACAGCCGATCGCTACATGCGCGGTTTTCAGCCTCAAGACAAGCTCACTGCCGTGATCTCCGTGAATCCTGAACACCGCATCTTTCGAGAAGCTTTTGTTTTTCTCTCAATCTGCAATGGAACCAGCCCCGCTGCTGGCTGCTGGCAGCGGAGGAATACATCCGACAAGTATCCCGTATGCCTTTCGTATGACAGGCAAAGTGTCCACTTGCGGGAAACGCAGGCACATGCAGGGATCCGTCAAGGTCATTCTCAAAGCAATCGAATGTCACCTCGTCAATCTGCCTTGGCTGGGAAACATCTCTCTCAGCACCCGTAGACCAATGCAAGTCACCGATGCATAAATCGAACTTGAGATCTCAAACCGAGATTCTCGTATCCAGCGCGCGCCTATAAGAAATGTCTATGTATGGTATCATGCCGGTCAAAACAAGCTCCGGGCGCGAATTGAAGAGAAGCTGAAGTCAAAGGTGACCAATCAGGAAGCGTCGCAAGCGCGGCTCTGGACGTGCGTGAAACCTCACCTCCTCCGAGACCATTCCATTTCCTTCACGATTGTTCTTTCACCCTTCGAAGACGAAAGACTCAAGTCGCACATAGCGCTTTGTCAAACCGTGACGCAGAAAATGGGCTCGAGAAGTTTCAAAGACGAAATGTCTTGCATGAAGCTCGAGAGACTGTGGACTCGTTGGGGTCGAGTGCATGTGAGGTTGCGATGGCAAGACAAAGAAGGAACACAATTAACGCTTTGTTGAGTGAATTTGAGGTGACGTGTGAGGCTAGTTGACAAGTCTCAAGGGCTTGCGACATCCACATGGCAATAGCATGTCTCGAAAGGTGGTATAGCACTTGAAAGCATTTGCTGAGAATATTGATACACACATGGCGAGTCCTTGTGCATCGGTAGTGTCAGATCTAGACTCACGAGCCATGTCGAACACGCGCGCGACTTGTCAAAACTGGCGCCCAGGCTTGATGGTCGATGAAACACATGGGTTGTTTGCTTCGGAGTTTCGACCAGCTCGAATATCACCTATAGGCCATCGTGAGCCCGCGATACACACACTCGCTACTTCCCTAAGTGTCACGTTCAATCTTTCCTTCCCTGGTTGGACTTTGGCTGGCTGCTGCTGTTTCTTTTCAACATTTCTTCCATTCTGTTCCCCGGTCGTACAACTGCTGGCAGTTTAATCCTTTTCTGTGACATTCTACTTGCATTGCGGGTGTTGAGGTGTTTACAAACGACCTAATTCTATCTCTAAAGGACGGTTTCGAGGTCACGAGTGGTTGTCATATCTTGCTCGTTTGCATCGCTAGCTGGATCTGGCGCGTCGCGGCTTCCAAAAGCGCAAACAACGACTTCCTCGTCAACAACCTTCACTCGACGCTCACCAACGATTTCTTCCCTGAACATCAACGATCTTTGTTCAATTGTCCGTCACTTCCATTCATTGCAACAATAGTCATTGCACTCGCTTAGCGCCCACGATCATTTTCTATTTCCTGCATTGTCACGGTTCATTGTCACCATTGTGCCACTCACGACTCTCTTTGTGCAGGAACTAGCACTGTTCTTTATTTCCTGCGCCTGACGCCTTTGTTGTCTTCTTCCAGCTTTCAGTCACTCTTCCTGGCACCATCCACATACATAAACCTTCCCTCGGCCGGCCCTGAAAGTTCTCGAAGCCATCTCAGACATAACAACAAAAAAGAACTTGACGCCTTCCAACGACATTCCAAGACAATCCAGACTCGTCAAAGACAGTCAAGTTCTCGAAAAAGAATCGACAATCCACATCGCTCAAAGCTCCACAAAGATATTCTTCGCAGGTTCGAGGATCTTTTGACGCGCCCTTTGCTCCCAATCTCTTTTACCCACCAACACGTCTGTTTTCATCAAACCATCTTTCAACACACCAAACAAAAACCATCTACAATGAAGTTCATTCTCAGCATTGCAGCCATCGCTGCTGTACTTGGTCAAGCTTCTGCCCACTCTTGGGTCGAGGAAATGCAGATCATTGATCCTGCTACTGGTAATTTCACTGGCGATTATGGATACACTCGTGGCTATGTTGCTCGCACCGACCCCGGCTTTGGTGGAGAGAGCATGAAATACCTTTTGCCTCCTTTGGACTCGGGTCGTACTCGTATCGACAACACAGACTTGCTCTGCCACCCTTCTCAACGCACATCCAACTACGACAATGCAGCATACCCCCGTCTTTCGGCTACTCCTGGCAGCTTTGTTGCCATGAAGTATTTGGAGAACGGCCATGTCACCTTGCCTCTCACCCAATCGGGCAAGCCCAAGGCTGGTGGCACGGTCTTTGTTTACGGTACCACTAAGCCCTCTTCAGACGAGAAGATCGCAGAAGTTCTCAAGTGGAACACTGCCGGCAATGGAGGTGATTCGCGCGGAGTTCAACTTGCCGCTCAGAACTATGATGATGGCCGCTGTCATCAGATTAATGGTGAAGCCATGTCTGTTCAGCGCCAAACCAGCTTCCCTGACAAAGTCGGTGGTCAGTCCGGCACCAATGTGGAGATGTGGTGCGAGACTGATGTTCACATTCCTACTTCCTACAAGGCTGGCGACACTTTGACGGTCTACTGGGTTTGGCAATGGCCCTCTGATCCCGACCCTAAAGTTTACCCCAATGGCAAGGACGAGTATTACACGTCGTGCGCCGAAATCGACATAGTCGACTCGGTCAGCAATGCTGCGCCCGTTCACACTCTCCTTCAACAGGACCCTCAGTTCAAGGCCGTCAGCGACTTCAAGTCGAGAACCGCCCTCACCACAAGCGCTGTCATCATTCTTGCTGGCTCTGCTTCCGGTTCTGCCTCCGCTACTTCGGTCGCTGCTTCATCAACCCCTGCTTCGTCTGCTATGGCCTCGTCGGCCGCTCCTTCTTCAATGGCCCCCTCCTCGGTCTACTCCTCGGTTGCTATCTCAAGCTCCTCAACCAAGAGTGGTACCAGTGAGTCTACCAACCTCCCCAACCCTCTGCCTCCATTTGCTAATTCCTCCTCCTCCTCCTCAGGACCCACTATGATTCCCTCAAACCCATTCTTCAACCCCTCAGGCCAACTTCCCAGCTTCGTCACAGTCACCAACTACGTTACCATGTCCGATGTTGCTCACAAGCAGCAAGGCACTAAGACTACGACTGAGTTCGTTACCTCCTACGTTACTGCCCCAGCTCCCACTGTGGTTGTTCCCGCAAGCTCTGTGGCTCCTGCTATCGATGGTCTGCCCACGATCGTCGCTGTCCCTGACGCAGCTGGCAATGCTGGTCTGATCGGAAGATTCGCTCGCCGCTAATCCTCCCCTCCCTCTGACTAAACCTTGTGGATATCTCTGGGCTGGGCTCAATGGAAATGGAGTTGGCTGGGCTGACTCTCTGCACTTTCTAATCTACTCTTCATGAACTCAATGATGGGATGATTTTTGCTTTTTCACTCACAGCGATGGTGTGTGTTTACTCTCTGGAATGTTGGAGTTAGTTTATTTCGCACAAAGGGAAATGCCCTGGCTGCCCTTTTTACTGGAGTTATCAATGCTCTCTTCCTCTCACTCGGCGTTTTTTATGTTTTCTGCTCTTGATGGGTGGGAATCATGGAATGCTTTGATTCAAATGAAAATGTTCTCAAAACTGATTTTTCTTCTCGTGCCTGTATATCTCCATTGCTCTTTGTGATGTGATGTAACACTTATGTTCTCTATGCGTCCAAGACTTTCTGCTTCCCTCATGGGCTACATCTTGCCGCTCTCTCTCGATGTTGCCTTTATGCCTTCTATCATCGCACTCTACACAAAGGAACTTGCCTTGATGCTCGATTCACTCAAACTTTTTTGGAAGCTGGAAAATCATTTAGGAAATCCTCTCTCTATGTTTCAATCATGTCAGACACTATTAGCAATCTGCAGCCGATTGGATGCTCCTGCGCATCCGAGATCAAATTAAGCACACCAGCCCAAAGGCCGAGTGAAATTGTATGCTATACTAAAGTATCATCTGCATGTGATGTATGCAAATGTTGATTGCAACGTAAGTGGTTTGTCTAGTCTGATAGGTGTAGTTGTTCTGTGGTTCAATCTCGAAACTGTCAGTCAGTCTTGTTTCTCTTTCTGCCGACTTGGTTGTCGATATTCGGGATTATCCAGATATGTTTCCATTTCCCTGTTTCCGGCATGCTTTGTTCTTTGTACATGGCTGTTCAAAGCTCGAAGATATGCCTCTTCGGTTGGTTTCAAGCTGCTGTTTTGAAAGGTTGCCATGGCTTTTGAGACCTGCCATCTGCTTGATAGTTGTACTCATTCATGTCACAAGAATAGCAAGTCTGTCAGTGGAGTACATTTTAAGATGATGCATCCTCACATCTACATAATTATATTGTTAAGAAAAAAGAGAGCCAAAAGCTGGTGAGATTGCACGCCTATGATACAAGTTTTATCGCAAATCTCTTTTTTGTCCAGTCCCAAAGCAGTGTGTGTGTGTGAGGTAGGTTGAAAACATAAGTCTATCTGTATTCGGGACGGACAAAGTCGGCGAGGGTCTTGGGCTCGCCGCCGAAGTTGTGAGAACCGTCGGTGTCGGCGTCTGGTCAGAGGATGTTAGTTGTTGAGGACCGGAAGTCAGAGGGGAGATATGGTATAGGATAGAAACATACGGCCGACATCGGCACCGTGGTGGCCGTGAGCGTCGTGGGACTCTTGAGGACCGACGTAATCCATCTTGTAGACGGAGCCGCACTCGGGGCAGCGCTCGATAGGGCGGTCGCGCGACATGGTCAACCAGTTGACGACGTGAGAGTCGGCGGGGCAGCCGGTGCAACCGACGTACTGCTCGTCACCGAAGGAGCGAACGACAATAGGCTCCTTCATCGTTCCTGTGATCCAATTCAACATCAGTCCAAAAATGTCTTGGCGGGTGGTGTGATATGGGATTGGTAGGAGGGTATCGGCTACGCACCCTTTCTGCTTGCGTCGAGGGGCTTCATGTCGAAGACGTCGATGCCCTGCATCTTTCCGAGGATTTCGAGACGCTCGAGACCGGTGGCTTGGTCAATGTCGGTGGGGACGGTACCGGGCTGGGCACCAGAGGGCATCAAGTCATGCTCGTTCTCGATCTCTAATTTTGCGCAAGCGACTCGTCAGTCATGGGGGAGACCGGTGGGGTGGAGAAGGATGACACACCCTCGAAGGGCTTGACTTTGTTGGAGGTTTGACCGGGCTTGGGGTCGCTGTGGGCGTCGACTGGTGGTTCAATGGGTGAGTTTGGATGGTCATGTCAATGGTATGCGCTGCGTGTGGAGCGGCTTACAGCGGGCGAAAGACGACGAGAAGGGACGGGCGGCGACAGGGCGGAAGGCGGCGCGCTTGGCGAGGCCGGATGCTACGCGACGGACAAACATGGCGACGGTGAGGTGTGAGGATGTGGAGAGTGGAGAGGGTGCTACTTTGGCAATTGCGTGTATACCAAGGCCCAATCGC
>JGI24891J29808_1000278_pt1 | contig 45268 bp, 44 predicted proteins | sample FreactcultuFSWF8_FD_29808 | JGI IMG/M metagenome (IMG submission 29808) | reverse complement strand
AAAAAAAAAAAAAAAAAAAAAAAGAAACCACGCCTTACCCATCAACAACCCCAACCATTCACTCCATAAACTCCTCCTCAACCCCCTCAATCTCATCATCTTCGAAACAAAGATTCGAAGCCATATAAGCAAATTGCTCCAACCCCTTTTCCCCATCGTAAACATGACTCTCACTCTGCCTTACAAACATTTCTTCATCCCTAACCCTAGGGATTTTGACTTTCGTGCCCACCACTACCCCAAATCCACCATCATCTTTTCCGCCTTGTTGACGATTATGATGATGATTATGATGATGATGATGATGACCAGAAATTGTAATATTGACATTTCCCCCTTTTTTCAATTTCAAAATTCTCTGCTGAGAAGACCTCTGCTGAAACCCCTGCTTGGACCCCGGCTCGGACCCAACGATATCGGGAGGCAAAGGATCATAACTCAAAATCGTACCCATTCGATCGGCTTCTTCGCCATCGGCAGCGCAGAGGGAATGATCTGGTAGATAGCCAGAGCAATAGGGGATTTCACCTGCGTTTGCGAAGATTTGGTGGAAGGGGGATGGTGGGGTTGAGTTTAAGCCTTGGTTTTGGGCAAAAGGGGGGACGGAGAAGTAGAGGGAGTAGAGGATTATGCCTTGGCCTGTTTGTTCGTTTGTTTTCAGATGAGTGAATCTGTGAAGGGGTGGGAAGGTTATTGTGTAGCAAAGAGGGAAAGTATCGAAAGGAGAGGAAAACAGAGAAAAAATGAGGATAGGAAGAAGAAACTCACGAGCATTCTCCCCAGCATCCACACACCTACTCACCGGCCCCCAATCCCCCCCAGGCGCATCCACATCCCCTTCCCTCGTGCTCAAGAACGGATACACACTACACTCCCTCCCCACCTCCTTACACCTGTCCCAACTCCCCCCGACCCCACCTTCTTGAATCGTATAATCCCAAATCGGCCCCACACATCCCGCATTATATTTCCTCTCTGCGTAGCTTTTGTTGGCGAAATTGTCCCAGGTTAGGGTGGTGCTGTAGCCGCGGCAGTAGGCGCCGTAGCACATGTTTGCGCAGACGAAGGGGATGTTGAGGGAGGGTTGGGGGTTGGCGGTGCAGGACCAGATTATTGTTGGGGAGTGGGGGCCATTGGTCGCTTGACGGGGTGAGAGGGGGGATTTTAGTGGGGTGGCTGTTGTGATGGTAGTAAAGGTGATGAGGAAGATGATGGGAAAGGAGAAGAAAATCATGGTTTCGTGTGTGTATGCTGTAGAGTGGAAGAAAGTAGGAGTTTGCTTTGAGGAGACAGCCTGGATGAGATATATCATGACAAGATGGTCACGAGTATTGAAGTATACCTCTTCTGGGTGGTTTCGCTAGTAGCCTTGAAAACATCAAGAGTCTAGTGACCCTTGAGCTCTTCCAAATCATGTCGAAGGCGTCTCGTGCTGTGTAAATATAGCTCGAGCTTCATGCGTGGTGCAAGTACCATAACAAGGCGAACTCGGGTGTCGCAAAGCCATCCCAAGAAGCTATTTGCGTGCCTTCCGATGTGGTGCGACTGAACAGCCGAATAGTCCGCCATGAAAGTGATATTTGAACGTCACTAGGAGATGGAAATCTTGAGACCAGTTTTGAGTGATGAATCACACCAGTATTTCCTGGCAGTGTCCCTCGGACATTTGGCTGTACACCATTTCATTGGTCTTTGTTTCGTGGTTCGCTTAGTCGGTATGTGTCAGTTCTGTTCTTGTGATCAGTAATGACTAGCAATATGGATGTATGGCTAAGATTTGCGGTCTGAAGAAGATGAAACCAAGAGGGGGTTTCCGATGGACGATAATTGAGGTGGTCTGGTGTCGTCCTTCTGAAATACTTTTGAGAACTTTATTTTGTTTGCGTTTTGGTGATGGATAATCTCAATCTTTGAGCCCCCGCGTTGGAAGCATTGCCCTTGATCATAGCAATGAGTACAATGCTCTTGATTTGCATATCCTGCGGTCAACACTGAAGATATTACTGCAGAATATGGTATTTATTTCGTCTGGTCGCAGCAACAAGAACGTTGTTCGATATCTCGATTGGAAGGGGGCGTTGTTCGTGTAGAACACGAAGTATTCCTTCTTCGGGACGCTTAGGAAGCTCGATTGTGCACAGTATCGGGTCTTTTGTCAGTTTCAGACGGTGTGAGTATCTTTTCAGGAATATTCCGAGGATCAGATGTCGCCTTTGAACGTTGCATCGAGCACTTTGGGCATGATCAGCACTTCATTATGCCCATTTACTTAACGTGATCTGAGCAAAAACATGAACCTGATGAATGTATCCCCGACGGTAAAGTCATACACTTGAGGCAGACGGCTATTGACAGCTCGTTGCCACGGGCAAGATGGTACATTCTTCAGTCTACCAATTCGTAGCTACATTCTTCAATATTCAAGTTCCCAATCCAAAGATTGACAAGCGACATATCGGTTTGTCTCAAAGCTCCACGTACAGTCTTGATCTCTCCAGTTTTCTTTGAAGCCTTCACGATACATGCGGTGTCATCTTCCTGGGACCTCTCGTCCAGGATAGCGAAAATCTCTACATCAATCTCAGACCCTGTATCCTTTGCGAACTCCTGAAGCAATTCGAAGCACCCTTCTGCGCTCCTTCCTTGGAAAGGCGCGGGTGAACGGGTGCCATTCATGGGCGGCTTTGAAGTCTCTGTGTAAGTTTTTGAAAGGTCGGTGATGATGACTATAGCGAGCTCGAGATCGAGGCCTTCTCTCTCCTTTGCGTTCAATTCAAGGAATCGATCAAGGAACTGTTTCGAGATGTTAGTTAGTTATTATTCGGGCTTTGGAAGTGAAGCGTTGTGCTTGCCTTCGAATCGAACTCTGCCGCGCAGCAGACTGGTAAGAGACTCATCTGTGTAGTCGAAGATTCCTGCAGAATTGCACGCGTGTGACAGAGCACATGAAACAGTTTTGATTCCAAGGATACAGCTGATACCACCTCTCCACTTGACCAAAAGGCGTAGGTAGCAGCAACGCGGCGGTGGTGCACAAAACCTGTTGTGGGCATTTGTCGTGTCGATCACACATGTCATGCTCGACGCGCTTGACCAATCGGAAGGTCTGGACCATCGCAGTCGCAACAGCTCTTGGACTTCCAACCATTTTTGTCCTTCACACCGCGCTTCTCGCCAGGAGCCTGACTCTTCCCTAATCAAAAACAGAAATATTTCTGCGTCCACCGTGTGGTTAAGAACAGTCCGTAGCAATGACTTACAAGCCGCCGTTCGCGATCAGAAAGCCATTCGGGAGATTCATCTACACTCACAGGGTACAGATCACTTTTTTGCAAGCGCAGCAGTAGGTCCTCTATGACACTGCCAAATTTGAAAGACATGGGAAAGCGTATGGACTTATCACCACCACAAGCTATACTAGAAATGATCCAATCCATATACTGCTCAAACGAATAACTAGGCCTATCAACAATGTCTCCAAAGCTGTTTCTAAATCCACTCCAACTTGATAGCATCATAAATCGGTCCCCTCCACAAACTCGTCGATAAACTCGTGACCCTAAAATCAATCTTGTTACTCGCTTTCAAGGAACTCCCATTGATAGGGAATTCGAATTGATGCCACTCCCCAGCCACAGTGCCAGAACGATACAAACTAGGATCACTCAAGATACCACTACTGCTCAAATTTCCGATCCTCACATCATTAGCAAAGATATTGACAGTGGTGCCTTGCGAATATCCAGCCAAACTGACCGTCAACAGCGCGTCAGAAGTGGTGGTGTTCGAAACCGGCAGAGGAAAAGCAATACTATAGGTTCCCTTTGCGTTTTGGGCAAAACACCAATCTGCGGTTTTACTGCTTCCGACGGTATAAGTCAGGTTAGCGGGACACTTGTCCACGCGTCCGGCTCCAAAGCCTCCGGAGAAAGCGAAACCAGTGGATTTTCTGTCGAAGTCGCCGACTTGGAAAATCGTGTTTGAGGTAGGAACAGACCATGTCAATTTATCCAGACGAGTTTTACTAGTCGCAGAGCCAGAAACATCGACGTCGTTTTTGAGGAACGTGGTGGTGACATCGCCGATACTGCCGCCGTTTGACCAAGCTTGAAGAGCATAAAGTCCAGTACGGACGTCTGTGAAGCGGAAAGAACCATCGTTGTCGGCGTAGGTGGTGTAGTAGTAATCACTGCCCATGTCCAAAGTTGTCTTGTTGGGGTGATTGTCGCCGAGGAATACAGCAGCGCCTGCAGCAGGTCTGCCATCGGAGAGGAGGAGTTTTCCTGTCACGGAAGCGACGCGGGAGTTGTATGCTGCGTCGTCGAGCCATTTGTAGGGCCAAGAGTTGATCTCGTTGTTGTAGCGGCGGTCGACATCTGCTTTTGTTCCATCGTTGAGGTACCAGAGCCAGGGCCCCCAGATTTTGCCGTTGGGGAGGACATCGCTGGACAGAGCTTGGAAGTGGGTGCCGTGGATCATGTTGAGTTGGACTGCATCTCCGGTCGCTGATTCGCGGTGGTTCTGTATGATATAAGTATATGCCTAAGATGGAGAGAATCGGCGTATCGCTTACCATCAACTCTTGCTTCAGATGATCGCCGTTGAAGTAATCCTTGCCAGGGTGCTGCTCATGTCAAATTCGGCCAGGCTGAAGAAAGGGGGAAATACTTACCAGATACCAACTGCCAAAATTGTCACCATACACACCCCAATACTCTTGCTCTCTGACAAAACCAGACCAATCATACTTGGTCAAATACTCCCCTTCCGGTGTCTTCCAAGTCTCATCCTGGATCTTGGTCGAGACGGCGTATTCGGACAGAGGAGGCAGAACACCATCCTTGTCTGCATTGTAAGCACTGGTAAAAGTTTCATTGTCCAGTCTCCAGAGCGTGCGGAACTCTCCTAGGACTGGCAGAGCACGATTGACGAAGTATTGATATGCGCCAGCGAGACCGTTGAAGATGACCCAATGCATCTCGCCTTCGGTAGCGTCGAACTGGACATCGATGTAGTTGCTTCCAGTCTTGACAATCTTTGCACTTGTCCACGCAAGGTTGCTGGCTGCTCCGTCTAATGTGGATATCAGTCAGAAGGCATCAAAGCCCAGCTTGAAGGCAACTCACTGTAACTGACGTAGTGACCAGTAGCTTCGCCGACAAGTTCTTGATCCTTGTAGTACAACTTGGAGCCATAGATACGTTCTTGAGTCATGTTCCAGACATCGTTTCCAATAATCCAAGAGCCATTGCCATTGTCCTTGAGAAAGCCATATTGCTTTGCCTGAGAAGTGCCGGCCAGCAACAGGCCAAGAGAAACTGCAGAATACTTCATCATGCAAAAAGAGAAACGTATTGCTCACAAATAACCCACCTTACCATCCAGCACTTTATATATACACCTACCTGCAAACAGAATATCACATACGAGAAACATTTCCCCGCAACCATGCAACGGATGAATAGACACCGAGGTGACGATCAGGGACGGCTCACCAAACCGCCAACTATTCGTGGAAATTCGAGCTTGGCTGTCCTCGTGCCCTTAGATTTGTCTATTACGGTCGCATCTGGATCATTAGAGTCGTAGATCTGTACAGTGGAATATTGGCATCATGCAGCTGTTTGCTGTCGGTGTTTTGGAAGAGTAGATGGCGAAGGTGGGGTAGATTGCAAGGCCAAGGACACCCACCGGAGATCTGGCTTCATGCTGGAAGTTGAGGAGTTCGGTTAGGAAGAGCAGAATCTCCCTGGCTGGCTATCATGTCTTTCCTGGAGAGGGAAGATCCAATGTCTTGATAATACTACTTGGGCGAGCTTGGAGAGGACCGCGTCTTTGTGCGACAACGAAGGATCGCGCCTGTGGAAATCATCCGCGTGTGTAGGTCAATCAGTTGCCACAGAGACTATCGCCCCTGTGGATACAACACGAAGGTCAAGCATTCCAAGTTTGTAAATTCATGAGGACTGAACAGAATATGGTGGCTGTCCAATGGAAGAGGAAGGTAAAAGTGACAAGGTGGATTTGCGACTCCAGAATCTGCGGCACGAAGAAGAGCCGACACCTCCGAACTCTTGACCACATGCAATCCGATCACAACAGCTCCATATATACGATGCTCATTGTACATGATTTGCAGCTTGGAGTGGCGTGTTGATTAAAGACTGATACATAAACAAAGTCGCCATCGCCTTACTGCGCCCGAAGCAGCCTTCAAAGGTCCACGATCTCGACCTCGAGGTCATTCCGCTTCTCATACAAGTCCCAAGTCTTGTTTGCAATGTTCTCAGCATTACACTGAGGATTCTCATCAGCAACCACACCTCCAACAGCAACAAGGCCACAATAAACACCCTCCTCTTTGTACTTCTTATGCATACTGTGTACCAGATTATGCTGAGCAGCCTTGCACGCAGCCAGCGAAAAGACCTCAGGGATAGGGTCTTTGTAGATGGAGCCTGAAGTGCAGAGGAAGGCAGGTTTGTGGGTATCTTTTACCGCCAGCAGTTTGGGGATGGCCCATTGGGCGACGGCGTAGCAGCCGGTGACTTTGATGCGGATGTCTGTTTCTAGCTCTTCGATGGGCCATTCTACAAGGGTGCTGGGGCCGACTCTTGCGGCGTTGAAGAGGACGGCTTCGAGGGGAGTGTCGCCGAGGACCTTGTCGACTTGAGCGAGCGCGGAGGGTATGTCTGACGTCTTGGACAGATCGATGGGAAGGGTCGAGATGTTGGCTGATGAAGTTTTGGCACGGATGAATTCGGCGTCTTTGTCGAGACGCGAAGGGTCGCGGGACAGGAGGATGATGCGCTCGAAGCCGTGTGTTGAGAAGGTGCGAGCGACGTGGGTGCCAATGCCTGGTCCACTTCCCACTACTACGAGGGCTCCATGTGAGACTGCCATGGTGATTACAAGATTCCGTCGCGTGCACTGGGTAGACGTGCTGCTAATTATTCGCCGCGACTTGTCGAGGTCATGGTATAGTCGATCTTCCCCAGCTACGTCACCATGAGCTTCGAGATCCTCTCCAAGCCCTCATTCCGCGGACCACCCATGTCGCCAACCAAGGTACTCTGTGACTCGGTGTTCAATGCAATGGTTTTCGCGAGCCTTTGTAGTAACGATGTATACGTTGTAGGTATGTAGCTACGAGGTAGTAGCGGGATATGACACAGTGGAGGGCTAACCAGGTAGGAGGACCGAGATGGCGCTGTCTACCCCTTGAAATGCGGCTCAGCTCAGCTCAGCTCAGCTCAGATCCGCCACCACTGCAGCACTTGAAGTAAAGCGACTTCTGCCCCAAGTTCACGCTCCTGCTGAGACATTCAACTACAATGGAGATCGCGGGTGTGCATCTGGCCATTGGCCCACTGCTCTCGGGATGTTTCCAGATCGTCACCACAATCAACAAACTCCACCAGAGCTACAAATTCATGCCCATGACCCTGGCTTCTATTGTAGCGACCTGCAATATGACGAGAATCACCCTCGATCGAGTCGACTCAAATCTTGTAATGAGTTTAGACATCACCAAAAAGGTCAACAGAGAGCTTCTCGAGCAGTTCGATGGCATCAAAATCGGCTGTACCATGACTCTTTCTTTACTTGAGAAGCACGTAACAGATCTGCTTGAAGTTGGCAGCAGCGCTGTACCTCTCAAGGCACAACAGACATCGAGAAAACATAAGTTGAAAAGTCTGTACAACGAGTCTGACATGAAGGAACTCCTCGGCCAAATGAAGGACCATAACGCACTTTTGAACACAATTCTCAACGTCTTGCAAAGGTGTGACCACAACAGACTGCAAATCTCAGACCGCGGCTTGGACTGACCTGATCTAGCGAGAAGCAAAAGAGCTCCATGGACAAGCAAGACGAAATGATGTTTATGATGGTGAACCAGGAGCAAACGCTTCAAAACCTGTTTCGAGCTCGAAAGTCGTTCCACAGGTATCTTATGGATGCTGATATTCTTCCCGACAACGACGTTGCGACTCTTAGTACCTCGACTACCGCTGGATCTACATTGACAAAGTTCGGCTTCGACTCAATCATCATGCGCACAGCCGTCTACAAGCGGTGCGTGAAGCGGAGCGACCTTGGAAACGAGCTTCTCGTCGCTCTGGAAACCCTTGCTGAAGACACAGCTTCAACTTCTGAGCTAAACACCGGAAATGATGGTGCGGAATCACGATTCATACCAGAGCCCCAGCAGCGACAGAAGATTACTCCTGCGAGTTTCCAAACTAAAGGGAGCCCAGTCGGGAGTTCTCCGAGCGTCAGAGCACCTTCACCAGAGGCCGTTACTCATCTCCATAGGACAACTTTGACCGCAACATCTGCACACCTTCCACGCTCCTCGTCCACGATGGTTTCAAACCACAGTGGGGAATCAGCGTCTCCGAAGGGTGACATCCAGCTAACCCAAACTCGAGAGTCAGACCATGTCCAACAGATGCATACGCCCTTGGGAAACACATTCCCATCGCCCGGACATCAAGAGTCACAAGCGCGACGCAGAGCTGAAATACGACCAGTACTCTGTGATTACAAGGAGAGTGTAATTGTTCTCGCGCTTTCTTCGAAACACATTCTGGCTGTCGCGTTGCGGTCGTCGATACGACTTTGGGACATATCTACGGACAGAGAGGTTGCCCATATTCCTTGCCGTGTCCACTCGAGCATGGCCTTCTCTCCGGATGGAAAGATACTGGCTTCGTGTCATGACTACCGGTACAAGGGAATATTCAACATCCACATCAACCTTTGGGATGCCCGGACAGGCACCAAGATGAGCTCAGGAGAGATTGCCCTAGATCCAGGAGTCGGTGCTTTCACATTCTCCAAAGACGGCCGTACGCTCGCTTGCTTTCAGCCCTCCACGATCTACGGCAGAGAAAAAGACACAATCGCAATTTATTCGACCGCCACAGGTTTGAAAGTCCGTACGTTTCAAGTTAATGGATCGGAACCTTTAATGTCGATTCATGACCGTCGCCGCTACTTGTTTTCTTGTCGCGGGGACGAGGAGTTGGAGGTCTGGAACATACGCATGGGAACGGTCACAACATCGAAGTTTTTGGGCAGGGGCGTGATCAACATTGTTAATTCTACGTACAATAGCAGCGATGTTGTTATATCGGGATCGACTTGCTTGTATCCCATACCATCTGGACCACAAACAGCAAAAATCACACTGTCAAGCCCAATTCTACACCTGGCCGACTCGCCCGAAACGGAATGCATATTCTTCGCTAGACGTGGTGGCTTCCTCGGAATCTGGACCCCATCGAGTGGAAAAGTGAAGGAATACGACACGGGCCTGAAAAAGGAGGATCTGGATGTAGTAACGTTTTCTCCTGATGCGTCAATAGTATGCTTTGCAGCCCCCGATGGAAAGGTAATGCGCAAGTGGCTCGGATAGGATGTCGAGTAACGATCCAGTATACGCAGGGCTCCATCCAAATGCTCGGCCAGACCATGGTTGCTGAGGTTTCCAGAAATGTTGCCTCGCCTCCACCCGCCTTCCATCACTCATCATTCTAATACTCAGTACCGGAGTGATCAAGAGCTGTCATCTTTTGCACACCTACTAGGAGTTTAATGCGGTAGACCACCAATTGTATACTTATCTGGACATACAGATGTTTTTTACTTCTTTGTTCTCAAGTGAACGGTGATCTAACAGCCAAATAATGTTACCACTTTGCAAAACAACATCATCGATCACAAGCAATCTCTTTAATGACAAGAAATTCAAAGAGGTGTTTAAGGGCACTTTGCAAACCGATGGTAAATGTTGTAGATACTTCTCATCGCCTCTCAACCTTTCGGCGGGTCTGTCGCTGCAGCCAGAAACCACACTGCTGTCGTCATTTATGATTTACAAACTTCACAAGAGGTGGCTTCTGTCAATGTGTCGAGTCATGTGCTTTGCTCCCCAAATACAGAGAGTTTACTTTTCACTGGAGTTTAGGAAACAGGTCATGGGCAATTGAAAACAAATTGCTAAGATGTCGTAGATACTAGTTCTACAGTATGTGTTATATTTTGACGGACAAATAAGAATTTTGATAGATAGACAAGAAAGAAGAAGTTATAAATCGCTTGCAAAAATACGAGATGAAGAAAAAGATGCTTTGTCGTCAGGATATGCAGAATTTCTAGATCAGATCAAATGATTTAGAGGAGGGCAGCAGCAGCGGCACCGAGGGCAAGAGCAACGGAACCACCGACCTTGGCACCAGCACCCTTGTAGGCGGAAGCGCTAGCAGTAGCGGCAGCACCAGGGGTCTGGTTGGCAGCCCACGAGGATGCGAGGGTGGTGCCAGAGGCCTGGCCACCGACAACACCGTTAGAGCCAGAGGCGGCAGCAGCGCCCGAAGGAGCAGCAGCGCCTGAGGGGACAATGGCACCCGAGGGAACGACAGCGCCAGCGATGGAGGAGGTAGGGGCCCAGGTGACCTGAGTCATCTCCTTGGTGACGGGCACGACCTTGCCTGCGGAGGTGATTGAGCGGGTGAAGGCGTTGACGATGGTGGTGGGGACGACAGTTTGGACGGTGGAAACAGTGCTGGAAACAGCGTGGGTGGTGACGAAAACGCTAGGGGTGGTCAAGACGGTCTCCTTGCCGCTGGCAGTGACTGCAAAGTTGTTAGCTTTTAGGTTCTGCAATCATCAGATGGTAGGGGTAGAATTACTTGTCTGGCCTGCGGGGCAGGTTGTGGTGTATGAGGTGGTGACTTCGGTAACGTAGACGACGGGCTCGACAGAGGCTGTTCCGTTGGCGGCGTTGATCTTGGCGCCCTGAGCAGCAGAGCCGGTCGAGGAAGCGGAACCAGACGAAGCGGTCTTGGAGCCAGCAGCGGAAGAGGAAGCAGAGGAAGAGGATGAGAGGGACTTGGCGCCGCAGGTAGAGGCGCTAGGGCACTTGAGGTCGTAGAGAGCCTTGGTGTTGGCACCGTCGATACCGCTGGCAACCGAGAACGAGGGCGAAGCGCCGTCGTCGTTCAGGATGTACCACCAGAAGTTGATGCAGCGGGCCTCGAGCTCGCAAGCAATGTCTTGCCAGAACTTGGCGGCGTTCTCAACGCTGGGAACGGCCTCGTCCTCGGCCTCACCCTTGACGGGCCATCCAGTCTCGGTGACCCAGAGGGGCTTACCGCCAGCAACAGCCTCAACCTTGTCGTATGCCTTCCAGAAGAGGTCGGAGGCGTTGTCGATCGAGTTGCCCTCACCGTCCTGGTAGAAGGGGTACTCGTCAAGACCAAGGAAGTCAACGGCGCCGAGAATGGCAGAGTTGGAGGTGTTGGTGAAGGCGTTCCAGGTATCAACGTGACCGATGGGAACATCGGCGAGGACGGTATCCTTGACGAGCTCACGGACCTGGCCAATGTAGTCGACGAGAACGTCGGCCGTCTGACCGTAACCACTCTTTTGCTTGATACCGGTCTCGGAGATGCGGTACAGGTCCTCGGAACCGACAGAGATACCGACGGTCAAGTCGGCAAGACCCTGGGAGCCGAACTGGCTGATGGCGGTCTTGAGAGCGGAAAGCTCGTTGTTGAAAGCCTCCTGGTTCTCGGAAGCCCAGAGACCGAGAAGAAGAGTGGTGTTGGTCTTGATGGCAGCGGGAATGGCGGAGATGACAGTGTTAGCAGTGCCGTCCTGGATCATGGTGTAGAGACGAGCAGAGGCGTAGTCGGTGATGGCCTGGGCAGACTCGAACTGGGTGGTGAAAGTGTCAAGGGTGTTGCCCTGAGATCCGTAGTTGAAACCACGGCTGGCGGCCATGGCCGAGGCAGCGCTGCCAGCGAGAGCGTAAAAAGAGGCACGCATTTTGATCTGAATTATCCTAGTATAAAGAGAGACGGGAAAGAGCGAAAGAATGTGTATGTCGAAAAGAACCCAGAGGAAAGAGTGACAATGGGTTGGAGAATCGATTGAGGATGTGAAAAAAGATGGAGTGGCCCAGACATGCGGCGGGCTTCAAAGTTTTGTACCTGCGTACAGTCGCCCTGATCTGCGCCATCACCCGGCGCCGGCGTGTCAGTTGCAGTCTGCGACAACCAGTGGAAGGATCCGCTCCGTAGACTTGTGCGCAAACAGGCAAGCCAATGCCAAACATAGTAAGATTGCTTGCGGGATCCACTTGTATCCGCGATTCAGCCGGGCGAGACGAGGCGGCGAGCTGCCTCCTGAAATCGTAATCACTGATGCGCAACATGATTATTGACAGTCTCCGTACTCGTGGTCCTTCATCCTCGGACATGGCCCTCGACCCTGTCTGTTAATCACAAGCACATCGCTGCTGCATGGCGGGTTGTTTCCAGTTGCGCGTTGTACTGGCCCGCGTGTCTTCCAAGACAAGAGCCGGCTCACGCAGCTTGTGGCGCTTGTAAGGCGTTAATGCCGCGTACCTCAGACTAACCTCTTGCTGAATGCGATCGTCATCTGACTGTCAACGGCAGCTCAGCGAATTGGCTGTGCGGAAATTGTTATGAGGTCTCCTGCCAAAACACACGACTCGTCCAGTCCGGGGAGCAACCACAGATTGGCCAAATCTCACGCCCGCCGCTGCGCCTCCAAACCGCCAGCACCGTCCATCAGGACCATCACCGTGCAGGCTGACAACGGGATCCCGGCTTGTGTCGAGATTGCATGACTTCATAAAAGGCCTTCGCTTGCTTGTTTGTTTTGTTAACGACCTTCGAGAAGGGTAACCGATTGATTGGGATTGTCCGTCTTGACCAAATCGAGGAGTCAAATTTGGTTGTAGATCAATAAGATGAGCAACATGCGCACATCATTCATCAACATCTCCTTTGCGACTTCCCAACAAGCTGATTTCCCAAAATACTTCACCTCGACTTATGAAGCTCGTGCCTTTGTCATGTCGGTCTTGCGAGAGCTATCGCATTCCCTCGGTGTAACGTGAGCATCCTCGACAACGAAATAATACATAAGAATGTTGGGTACCAGACACCAACCTCATCGGCTTGGGTTCCTCTTCATCTGGTTTGATGAACGTTCAAGTCGGACGTCAGCGACACGTGTCTTGGTGTACATTCCTTGAGGCCGGCAAAAGGCCCATTGGCTCTACATGACTACTGATGCTTTCATCGCACAACATTACGCATTCGTCGGCGCATCGGGACATTTGACCAGCTCCGTCAGACCTCACTCTTGCCAGAAGCTATTTGTGCTTATATTGCGTAAGTTATCATGTCTTCCTTCACCTTCGAACAAGCCCTTGCAGGATGAGTCCAGGAGTAAAATATAGATGTTAGACTATTGATTCTCTATGAACACAATTCCTTTCTCTGATCGAACACTACCTATTCAGACGTTACAGACACAACTTCAAGTTCCCCATAGCTGACCTACCTACAGCAGGTGACTAACACATACTTCATTCGCCGAGCATCACGGACGTTCTTTGAAGGTTCCGCTATTTCCCTCACAGTCTACTGCCCTGGTCCAAACAATCCATGACCAGACTTTGGCACCACCCACAACCTGGCCTTCTAGTTTCAATTTCCAACAACACTCCTGTGCGGACGAGTAACCATCCCCGAGACCCCGGCAACAAGGCATCATCAAGTAAGCTCGATTGTTCTCGACTCTTCCAACAAGCGTCGCCGGATCAACGAGTACCGTTTGCGAAACGGTTGTGACATTGAGTGAAACCAGCTGCTCAGCCGCAACAGTGTCGTTGCCTTGAAGGACTGCGAAACATCAGATGATTGATCAAGCAGCTGATGGTGTGCAATTTCAACAATGAGCAGAATGTTGCCGCTCTGGTTGAAGGACTGTTTCGACTGCGGCCTCTGGACAACGAGTCGTTCCGAGCTTTTCCTGAATGCGATGCATGTTCAATTCCCGGCGAACTTAAAGAACTCGAACTTGTTGCGAAGATCGGGTAAGAACTTGAATGTGACAAGCGAACTGCTCAGTAAGCAAGCTCGGAAGAAGATCAATGATGGCTAAAGATGCGAAGTCCGACAGTCGCTCAAGCGAGCACCCAGCTCAAACAGTGTGGCCTCAGTCCGCTTTCGTGACCTCCAACAGTTCTCACAAGCGACAAAATACACGCGTCCGTACATGGCCGCAACAGCTGACGATGAATCATCCACACCGCTGGTAGATCCTCCATCAGTCGACAAATAGAAGAAGAGAACAAGGTGAGTCTCGCTTAAACATTACAGAGTTTGCGGTTCAAACGAACTTTTCGCTTAATGTTACTTGCAAGAGTAAGCCGAGGCGAGTCTTAGCGGCCTCGGCCCTACCCTGAATCGGAAGCTGTCCCCGCGTTTCGCATCTTCAGAAAGACCTTTATATTCTTCGAGACCCTTTCGAGAAAGACGGATCTCTATCGATTCTATCATATTTCTATCACAATGTCTTCGCAATACCAATCTGTACATCTCAAGGCTCGCCCTACGAGTGAGATAGTCGCCGGTGAGACCTTTGAGATCAAGTCTAATGCTGCGCCCAAGGAGTCGGATCTCAAGGATGGTCAAGTGATCTTCAGATCTTTGTATCTCAGTCTCGATCCTGCGATGAGAGGATGGTTGAATGGTATGATGATTATCCATCACAGCTTCCTAAAGCTTTACTGATATCGAGACTCAAGACACACGTTCATATGTTCCCCCCGTTCAAATCGGCGAGATCATGCGCGGCGTCGCAATCGGCACAGTTGAAGCTTCCAAATCAGACAAGTTCCCCGTCGGCACACTGGCAACTGGATTTGTTGGATGGACCGAACTCGCCGTTGTCGAGGAAAAGGCACTCGAGCGTGTTGACCTGCCTTCCAATGGCCGCACCACTGATGCTCTTGGCGTTCTCGGTATGACTGGCTTGACCGCATACTTTGGTATCATCGAAGTTGGCCAAGTCAAGGAGGGAGACTTTGTCGTTGTTTCCGGTGCTGCTGGCGCTACTGGAAGTGTGGTTGCTCAGATTGCTAAGCTCAAGGGCGCCAAGGTGTTGGGTCTGGCCGGTAGTGACGACAAAGTTTCATGGTTGAAGAATGATCTCGGTCTGGATGAGGCTTTGAACTACAAAGATGCCGACTTCACCAAGAAGTTCAGAGATGCCACAAAGGTGAGATCCGGCTCCTCACTTGAATGACATCAATTGAAGCAAAAATGCTAATCCATTGCAGGGCCTTATCGACGTCTTCTTCGACAACGTCGGCGGCGATATCCTCGACCTCGCCCTCTCCCGCGCAAAACCCTTTTCCCGCTTCGTCTGCTGCGGCGCCATCAGCGACTACAACAGCGCCTCCCCCCGCGGTCTCAAAAACTACATGATGATCATCTCCATGCGCATCCGCATGCAAGGTTTCATCGTCTTCGATTTCGCCGACAAGTACGCCATTGCCAGAAAGGAATTGGCACAATGGCTTGCCGAGGGTAAGCTCCAGAGAAAGGAGACTGTCATTGAAGGTGGATTAGGCAAGGCCGAGCAAGGATTGAGGGATTTGTACAAGGGTGTTAATACTGGTAAATTGCTTGTTGAGGTTAGCAAGGGTAAGGATGGTAAGGCTAGACTTTAGATGATGTTGAACCTTTTTATCCAGTTGAGTATATCCGGCGTCCGATACTCAGGAGTACGCACTTTCTACATATGTTTTCTCCCGTTTGATGCTTGTGCAATCCTATCCTCCAGGTTCTTGACAGGAGCAGAAAGTCTCGATACCTCTTTGACATTAAGGGCGGTGCTGATAGACAACCAGAGAGCAAAGGCCGTGATACTTGCCAAGAAGAAGGGTTGGGACTCAATTCGAATTGGCGGAATCGCGCATCTTCGAGAGATGGATGACTGCATACGACGGACAGTAAACGTTACCAGATGCCAGATGCGAGAAGCAGAGCTCATGGGAGCGAATCTAGATGTGGGGAATATAGATTGGTCAGAATACAAAGAAGTCGACGAAGAAAAACATGGAGGGCCAAGTGTTTAGGCCAACAAGTTGTGTATCGGGCCACATCCTAAGGTCAAAGAAGAGCAAGTGGGAATGGTGGGAAGGTATGCTTTGTTGGATCTTGTAGCGCGACGCAAGTTCATCCTTGAAGATGATCTAGAGGAGCTCGAAGATCAAATACTGACATTTGCATGACAGCGTTGAGATTTTAGTCAATAATTGAGCCCGGATGGATTACTCTCCGCGAGCACAAACGCGGTTTCGGGTATCCGGGAATTATTCACCGCTCTGCTCATTCATGGCTGGTGATCAAGACACTTTTTCGAGAAAATGCAAACAATGCAGGAAAGGTTGTTCCGTGTGGCCAAGAAAGAAGACATCGATGCAGAAGAGGGATTGTCTATTAATCGAGTGCTGTGGGACACAAGGAAAGAACTTGAGGGATGATTAGAGAGTACCGGTGTATTTGGACAAGAGCTGAGGTTTTGACTTTCTGGAGCGGACCAGGGGATCGGTGGCACTGAATTATTTGGACGACATTCCCGCGGCAAATATCTGATAGAGTAGTCTGCTTTGCAAGAAGGTGGATCATGCTTCTTTGATATATCTTCTCCTTTTGACTTGCACGCGTGACGCTTGCAAGAGGGGATCAAGACGAAGGAGGAGTTGAGACAGATACATGGCAGCACGTGATCGATTTAACGTATCTTGTAAGGCTATCTCAACTCCTCCTCTGTCTCAAGTATCCCCTTGCGCGCGTTATGACTATCTGAAGCTTGTTCTTGTCCAGCCAGCGTTTGCACACTGATCTCTCAGAAAAGCATTGAATGAAACATTGACTCGGCCGATGATTCTGAAGACGTGGGAACATGTACAGTGTTTGTCAGCGGATACTCGAGACCGACAGCTCCTGAGTACGTATATCGCTCTTTGCAACAATGGGCCCATCCACAACTGAGTCTGACATATGCGTTGGGCTGAGGCTAGAGCTGACTCGCCTCTCGAGTCGTGGGGAAGTCACCTCGACGATCCCCCCAGAGGGATGACTGCTCTTGATATCATCACTTTCGTTGTGTGTGGCACGTATACCACAGCTTTTAACCAGTCATGGAAATTTCTTATTGGACAGAATGACGCTTTGGTCACGTCTAGAATGTCTTGAGTGACCGGAACCACTCGACAAGAATATGTCAAGTTTTCCTTAGTCCAAACAGAAGTCACTGATTGGGATGAAGGCTATACATGAGTTGTGACGGTGTGTCCCCGCCCAATTCATCCATGAGCTGAGGTCGGGCTGCATGATCACAGCGGGCCGGCCCCCACACCTCGCATCCTACAGTGTGGTCAGCGAGCGATATGAGCCGATGATTGGTCTCCTCTCAATCGCTCGGCAGGTTTCGCTGTCTCGCTTGCTCACGCTTGTGATGATCGTGATCGATCATGGTCGCTCATTTGCTGCCAAGAAGCCTATAAGTCGACAGGATCTGGAGGATTTCCGCATCTTATCTGATCCAGAAAGTGCCACCCTGTCCTTGGAGCTCTTCCAGGGGTGACCCTATACCATGATAGGCATCGAGTATCTCGAGAGTTTGTATCGACCACTTTATAGGAATGGAGGTCGTGTATCAATCAGATATAATAAAACCTATGTTGATGATCATCAGATACGCTCGCTCGGTGACCACACAGGCTCCATAGTTTCGCGCATCACTTCGATGTACCAAGTAACTCGGGGGAATCAGGTCAGCTCAGCCTGTGGCTTGCATATGTTCTGCCTAGAGAGTAGCGTGGCAAGGCGACAAAGTGTCGCAGTATTTCAGTTATTTCAGGCTCAGCAGCACCAGGGTCACGCGGGTGTTCGGCGTCCAGCCCTTTTTCGATGTCGAATATGCTGCGGGCACAATACAATAAATGGAGAAGTTAGTGACGCTCATACCTAGCATCAATACGATGGTTCTCGTGCTCGTGGAAAGGTCCGGACGACGTAATCGTCGGCTGGGTAGGAGATTTGTATAGAATTGTGTTGGACAAGGCTGGGGACCTGGCCAGCTCCCTGAGGATGCACACTTGGTACTGTTCGGGGCGTCTGTAAATGTTACATTTGCACGCTATTGAACCATATGCATCCGCACCAATAATCTATATGCACTACGGACATGCGCGGCAAGTGGGTGTAGTGAGATGTGGAGAATTGGCTGCCTTAAAGCATCATGAGCCAACGTGAGAAGTCGATACTCGAACTGTTTAAATACCACCTGTCTTGGCCACGAAGCAAAGTTGACAAATTCACCGTCCTCCCAATAACTTGCAGTCTCGTTTATCTAAACCTATCCTTCTGAAGTCTGTTGCTCGTGTGTACGGTTCACTCATCGATGGCTTCCCCTACAACTCCTACCCGATTGGTCATTTGCGTTGATGGAACCTGGTGCTCGCCTGATGGGCCTGACCGTACAAAACTTGGTAACATTACAAACGTGTACCGCATCTTTGCGACTGTCAAGGAGGGTTCATGCTTCGACAAAGAGAACAACCAACAATTCAATCAGCGCAAATTGTACTATGAGGGTATTGGCTCCGCTGACGATATAGGGTCTTGGGAGAGGCTAAGAGCAGGAATTTCTGGCGATGGTTACAAGACTCAAATCAGGGAAATCTACAGAGAATGCTGTCTGTTGAACGACAATGATGAGGTATGGTTCTACGGATTCAGCAGAGGGGCGTATATTGTCCGAGCAGTAGCAGGACTTCTGCACTATATCGGCGCGCTCAACTCTGTCAATTTTGATGGTGAGTACAAGAACGCCCTAAAGATGTTGTCGACATCCACACAGAGGAAGACAATTGGTGCTGGTCAGGTAAGCACCCCGAGACCGAAACACTCTCTTGATACTTGCTGAAGTTCTGGAAGATGCACAAACTCTACTCGACCAACACGAAGCAGAAAGCACCGAAAATTCAATTCATTGGGCTCTTTGATACCGTCAAAGCATTATATGATGCTGAATTGCACGACATCACCTTCAACGACTCTATACAACATCTTCGTCATGCGCTAGCTTTGAACGAAGACCGTCAAGCCATGACGCCAGAATATGTATTTCCGGACTACGGCCAAAGTGAAATCGCGCTTCTGAAACGCAGCATTGTGCAGGCCTGGTTTGTAGGGGCCCATATGGATATGGGAGGATCTACCGAGAAAGACGGGCTCTCCTTGTATCCTTTGCAGTGGATGTTGATCGAGAGCCAATCCAAGGGTCTGGTCCTTGAATTTTCAAGAGCCTTCCAGAAGAAGGCGCCAATCGATAATCCTCTCGAGGTCGTGTTTCCTGGAGGAGATATTGACGATACCGGCGGCGAAAGATGGAGATGCAGAACCAGGAATCGTATCGATATCAGTATGCAAGACTTAAGCGAGACTCATATTTCAGCGAAACACAGGGGCCGGTATGAAATCAAACTCAATAAACGGAAAGCGGCGCTATGGCCAAAGAAGATCCGCGAACCCTTCTATCGAGACGACCAATCGAGGCTGGACGGCTATTGTGCATTTGGTAAACGGGTGCAACGTCTTACTCCTCCGGCTCGAGACTAATCTTTACCAGGGCCCCAGGGAACCATCATCCATCCTTCGGTGTACATGCTCTTAGACGTACATTCTTTCTTATCAATGACTAAAGAAGCGACCATGAACCGCGAAGGGATTGAAAGCTTGAGATATAAGATGCTAGGAGAGAAGAACAACAACGTCAACATGGGCTACTGGATTGAAAGAGAAGATTTGAGCGTCCCAGACCTCAAGTTCATCCGTATCCTAGTCTGTGGGAATGCGGGTGTTGGTAAATCTACCTTGATCAACCTAGTATTTGGAGTTGGACCCGATGAAGTCGTAAGCACTACACCTGTTCTCAAGACGCCTCTCCGTGGATTAACTTTCCCCATAGACGAAGACCTCTCATCGAAAGCGAGGGCAGCACCAGATCAAAGATGAGATCAAACACGCAGGCAATCCGAAGCTTAGAGTCCATGACTCTATGGGATTTGAGGCTGGTGACGAAGCACAGATACGCGACGTGGAGGATTTTGTGAAGAGCAGAGCTTCAGAGTCGAGGCTTGAGGAACGTCTCCACGTTATCTGGTGAGTTACCCCCCTTGCATCAGCTTACTGTTCTGATTTTGTGGCAAGGTTTTGCCTTGATATGGACAGTGATCGGATTGGACAGACCGCGACCGACTCTTTGTTCAACGCTGTAACGAAGTATGCGAATGGTGTCCCAGTCATTGTTGTGGCTACCAAGCAAGACAAATTTCGTTACATTAAAGAAGGGGAGGCTAGAGATGAGCTCTCTGAATCCATACAAGACCCTAACGAATTGAACAAAATAGCCTCGGCCCAAGCGGAGGAAAAGATCGTCGTACGCTTGAATACCATTCAGAAAGAAATGCGTGAATTGGGCAGATTTGACGCTTGCATAAGCGTTGCAAAAAGTAGGTTCATTTGTTGCGGTGGAATCCCAACCCAGTTAACATGGATACAGACGATAAAGCATCGATCGAACAACTCACCAGCATCACGCTCGACAATGTAGATAATGAGAAAGTTCGCTTGATTTATGTCGCGGCCCAAGTGGCCAATATTGACATCAAAGTCAAGTTGGCCTTGTTTGAGACGATGAAGGTCTACCAAAAAGTACTCGGTACTGCCGTTGGGCTAGCGGCAATCCCTTCGGCTCCTACAACGAACCGTACTGCCGCTGCCATCTCCATATGCAACGAGATTGTCAAATGCTTTGGTATACCCAGCTTGACCGCCGATGCCATATACAGCATTGTGAAAACAAATCTCTGGGATGATATGAGCCACAACCTCTCCACCGCACTTGCTGAAGGGTTTGCCATCCTCGGCCTGGGGTTGTCGGTCGTTACGGGTGGGATGCCATGGTTCCTTCTTTCAGGTGCCGTTAACATCCCGCTTGTTATTCCCGCGACTACAAGACTCATGCTCATGCTGGCAAGCGACCTTATTCTTATCCTAACCCGAGCGTTCAATATGACGACATTCAGATGCATCGGTATGTCTGGTGCCAAGGACATTGAACATGCCGCTAGGGCATATCGACAGCTGTCAATGGAAGTGCACAAGAAAGTCATGAAACTTGTGCCACGCCATGACTTGATCAAAAGCTTCCGCAAGGGCGAGGTCGAAATCGGCTTGAGTAAGATTGTTCACGAATTCAAGCAAAAGCTCATGGAAGCTGGGCCTGACTCGGGTCAGGAGCGGCGCCAGTCAACGAGTCTGGATGATGCTTCAGAGCACGACGTCGAGATGTCCTAAATGGGAAAGGATTTTGAAGTCGTGAGGGAGTCATAGAAGAGGAAAGATGACAGTGTCGGTATGTTGGCTTTGAGCGCATTGAATATCGATGGATCAGAAGGCGAGGACCATGGTCAATTGAGATGATATTAAAAGGCGATCATGAAAGCTACAAGGCCAACTAGTACGTTCTGCCTGAGTGCTCTCCGGGACAGCTGTGTAGCTAAGTTGTTAGGGAATTGGCTTATTTTCGCTCTGTTTCTCTTCCACAGCCAGAACCGTTCTTGCAAAATCATCGTCGGACGCCATGATCTGGTATATGCTTTTGAGCAGATTCACAGTGGGCTGCAGCTTGTAGTCCTTTGAGACTTCATTCCATATACAGTGAAGGTTCCACTTCGGGGTCTCGTCCTGCATCAAGACCTACAAAGCTGGAGTGGGCATGAGAAGTTGGTGGGACCGTTCTGTACTCTTGGACATGGTGTTACCGTGGCACGAGAACGGGCGGGAATTAGACGGAAGTTACAGCAAGCACTCGCGTCATGCCAACAAGGACCGAATATATGGCGTGGCAGTGTCGTCGGAATTCCTTCTGGCAGCCGCATCGGCGCAAGCGATACCAAAATGGGATATAACTAGAGGTGAAAAACTGGCCGGATTCCCTTGCCTTTGCCGTATTCTCCCAGGGCAAGGCGCTTGTCTGGCATTTTCTCCAGATGAGTAAATGTTGGCCGCAAGATCAGATGAGTCCGCAAGCTCAAAAGTTGGGGGCTTCCTCCTCCCGATCAGTCTATTGGTTGCTCAGACCGGCAAAGTGATACGCCCACTCCACGCTGGAAGCTCTAAGGAGGTTGAAGCAATCGTATTTTCATCGGACATGCCTGTAGCAGAAGGATTTTCGGAGGGCGAAGGGAAATCGCGCTCTATGCGACAGCTACAGGAAAAATTATCGAAACGCTACCAATACTCCGGGACCAGTCCGTAACATTTACCTTTGTCCAATCTGATCAACGACTACTGATTGGCTCCCCTAAAAGTCGCCCAAGGCTCTAAAATACAACTAAACGCACTTTCGATGATGATTTTAGGATCCCAGACGTCTGGAACATATCCTCTCTCGTCGTTACACGTACCGGCGAGATTATTGCACCCCTCCCACGTGGCACACTAGTGGTGTATGATCTAGAATCCTATGAATCGGTAGCAGCCGTCAATGTTGGAAGAAGAGTTGGTTGTTTGACATATGCGGAGGCCACAGTGTTGGTAGCCTTTGTCGGACTTGATCTTGTCACACTTGATCCTTGGATGGGGATCTGGAAACCGCGGACTGGGAAGGTGAGCGAAGTTGAGTTGCCTCCGGAGGTCAACGCAAACGCTATAGCACTTTCCCCTGATGGAATGACTCTGTTTTGCGGCACGAAATATGGAGCTGTAATGGCTTGGGACATTGATATCTCAGGCAGCATTGGAGAGTGTAGGAGGATCGTATGATACTGACTATACCTACAATAAGACCGGTGCCCAACTTGACTTGGTGTTAGTAACAAGCGCGGTTCGACATCATGGCCTATCTACATCTACGCTTGAACTGTGAAGTTGATTTTGACATTCCAAAGTCAAGGAACAACCTCAGCTCAAGGTGGTGGTAATTGCAGGCAAACATACGAACGCAGTACATTCATGAGTCTGGGATCATCAATCAAACTACGCAGTAGCGCAGCATGAAGAGATCAGTATGAAGTCCGACGTTCGAGCCTTTTCTTGTGGCATCCGGGATACGAACAGCACCTCTGCCTGAAGTTGTTTCCAGGCACTCGTATCATATGACGGGATGCCTTTTGAAACCCCTCGGGAGTTTGAATTACCGTGTCCCAAATGTGCTGGCATCAGTCAGACTAATCAAAATAGTTTGACTGATTGGACTGGCAGTTTCCTCCACGGAAGCTTCGGATCCGAGGCCGAACAGGGCTTCACGCCTATAGAATAACGATCGAACAACTCGGAGCGCCGCGGAACATTTTGATCTGACTAAACGCTAGACCGAAATATCAGAAAATCATGGAGTAGGCAGCCATGTGGACTGACTCTGTCGATACTGTCGTGTCGATAAATAATGGAGGCGCGCGCCGTTCCAAGAAAGCTTCGCCCTTGCTCTAGAAATCTTGTCGATGATGAAGATCAAATTTGTTCTTTTGCTCACAGCGGTTTACACGTCCTTGGTCGTGGCATTTTTTTTCAGCTCTTACGATGTTGGGTTCCAAGGCATTTACCCTCGCCGGCACTATCACACAGTGGAATTCGAGCCTCCTGCGCTCAGGATAGTTTGTTCATTACACCCAGAGGACCGTGGGTTTCGGGCGCTGCGAGGGGGCCAGCTATACTGGATGCCAAAGGCGAATTGATATGGATGGACAACACTGTGTTTTCACAATCGATGAACTTGAACGTGCAAACATACAAGGGAAAAGAATATTTGACATTTTGGTCAAAGCGGGTAAAAACCAGGCATGGAAAAGACTCCGTCAAAGCCAAGGAACCTAAAACCTCATACGTCATGGTAAGGTTTCCCATCCTTCTTCCATCTCCTTCTTCATTCGCTACTTTGTTGACTAATACTTCATCTCTTAGCTTGACTCTTCCTACAAAGTCGCATATAAGATTTTTCCACATGGCAAAGGACTCAAAGGAGATTCGCATGAACTACGCATTACTCCACAAGGTACTGCCATTATACCCATCTACCACAAACGCCAAACCGACTGCACTTCTCTCGGCCTAGGCAAAAGCTGCTGGATCCAAGATGGACTCTTCCAAGAAATCGACATTGAAACTGGAGCTCTGCTATTCGAATGGCGAGCAACCGACCACATCAGCATGAAAGATGTCTTCAGCAGTCCAAACGCCAAAGACGGCTACGGCACTTCCAAAAAAGACGCTTTCGACTTCTTCCACATCAACGCCGTGGACAAGACCGATTCCGGCGACTACATAATCTCCGCAAGATATATGCACGCAATCCTCTGCGTAAGCGGAACCACAGGGCAAATCCTCTGGCAACTCGGCGGCAAGAAGAATAATTTCACAGATCTGGATGAAGCGTTGGACTTTTCCTGGCAACATCATGTCACATGGCAAGGCAATAACACGATTTCCTTGTATGACAATCACGCCAATACTGTCCTGCATAGTCCCTCCATATACAGCAAGGGCATGCTCATTCATCTCGACATGCACAACATGACAGCAACACTCAAACACAAATACATACACCCGGACAAAATCCTCAGTGTATCTCAAGGCTCCGTCCAAGTAATCCCTTCCACCAAAAACATTCTCGTAGGCTTTGGAAATTCACCTGCTTTTGTGGAATATACGCACACCGGCACTGTGCTTTGCAGTGCGCAATTTGCTCCGAAATTCGCTTTTGAACTCGTGGATTTCGGGCTGGTGAAATCTTATAGGGTTTTTAAGCATGATTCTTGGGTGGGGAAGCCTGATACGGTGCCGGATGTGAAGGTGGAGGGGAGGAAGGTGTATGTGAGTTGGAATGGGGCGACTGAGGTTAGAGGATGGAGGTTGGAGACAGCGAGGACGCAAGATACCGGAGATGATGGGTTTGTGACGGTTCAGGAGTTGCGGAAAGATGGGTTTGAGACTTCGTTTTCTATCGAGGGGGTCGGCAAGTTTATTAGGATTGCTGCTCTGGACTCGGAAAATGGTGTCATGGCACGTTCGGCTGTGATTCATGTCAAGCCACGACATATGGTAAGACGACTTGTTGCATTTTACTTTTCTTTCTTTTTGCTGTTACTAATGCAATTCACAGTCTCTGTTCTGGTCGCTTTCGATTGCTATGCTTGCAATCCTCGGCCTCTGCTTCATCTACCGCATACTCCCCAAGTCTCTTCTTTCCAACATGACACGACTTCTCTCAACGCTGAAGAATGTCTTCACAGACTTTCTGATACGGCTCCGACCTTCCAAACCCCGTCCGAAAACTTGGATGAGCGACGAGGACGATCAAAACCTGGAAGCTGAACCTCTACTCTATATGGACTGAAGATTCTGGATTAAGCAGCTGGCTGAAACAATGCTTGTCATCATTTATTTCCTCAGAGCGTCAGAAACTCCTTCTCATCCTCCACATCTTCTCCTATAGTAACTAGCTTCTGGTGAAATTGACCAAAGTCGTCTTCCCAGAGCTCAACGGAACGACCGCGCATCCCCTCTCAACCTTATACTGTCCATCGATAGCATAATTACCAGATTTTGCCGTTTGGGCACTAGTATACCATCTCACTCTCGCATCAGGCGTGAACCCATCATTACCATCAAACGTTACACCAACAGCTCCAGTCGCAATATTGTACGTCACTGCTGAGAATTTGCCAGAATCCAATTCCATATGCAAAGCGTTTTCCGCAATGAAGATGCGCGAGCGTGCAGAATCAATGGGGGTGATGGTGATGATATCCCCACATTGCGTCACAGTGGCGCCAAAACCAGTCCAGCCGCCGAGAGAAACATCATTGACGGCGATAGCGATGGTACTGAGAGCGTGCAGAGCGATATTGACACCATTATCTCCACTCAAAGGGTCCCAAGCCAGATAATCAGGACGAGTGTGGAAACCAGTGGAGCCAAAGCCATCACTGCCGATAGAGGTCAAAGGACCAACCACACCTCCATATCCTGCCCTTAACATATGAATATCGGAAGGGTATGCGAAGAATTGTGTGATGAGTGGGAGCGCAGATTGCGCGCCTTTGTAATGGTGGAAGATACGTTCGATGCGGGAGCCATTGCCAGATTGACCGGAGTAGAGCAAATCCCAGAGATCGCGGCCTGAGCCACTATAACCCCAGTGAGGGACCGAAGGCATGATAGCCATAAGAGTTTCGATAGTGGCGTTGGCGACGGAAGTATACTTGAAGTATCTGCTCCAGAGGTAAACCTCTTCTTGCGCCGTGTTGTCCCAAGGAAACTCTGAGCCGTAAGGGTAAGGCTCGGAATTCCAGATATCCGCGCGCTGTTTCATGAATGCTTGGATTTCATTGGCTCGGGTGGACAAAGTGGTGTTGGTGAGGCCTTCGCGCTGGAGATCGAGGAGGACTTGTTCAAAGTAACTTCCCTCCATGAGGCCGAATTGAGAATATCCGTCTCCGCCGATGCCTGCGTGGTCCCTCATGCCGATGATAGTGTCGTAACAGCGATCTAGATACCACGACCAAGATACACTGGTCAAGCCGACGTGGTTTCTCGCAAGTCTGTAGAGCGTCCAGTAAACAACAACAGCATGAGGGTAATCATAAGATCTAGAAATCTTGTTCGCTTCCGCAGCATCCCACGTCCCACTGTGATTAACAGCAGAATCATAAACACCCCTTCCCTCCAAAGCAGCATCATAGTAGAACAAACTCTTCCTGACACCAGCATAACTATCTCCAGGCTCAGAGATCTGAAGATGTCCCCAGAGTGTGCGAGTGGCGAATTGCTCCAACATTGCAATCTCAGTCTTGTTGGGACGACCGAGTTGTTTGGCTGCTGCAGAGACAAAAGAACCACTTCCCGCTTCGTCGGAGAGACCTGCCACCCAGGCTCTCGGGTCGTCAAGGACTTGCTGTTTCTTCTCGTTGTCATAGGTGATGATACCAGGACCGCGGTGGAAGTAATCGGAAGCATTGTCGTACCATTGCTTGGAGAAGCGGAATTGTCCCAGTTTGTCGAGTTGGCTGGCGTTGGAGTCATAGACGTAGTAATGTGCTGTGCCGACGTCCCCATTTGCGAAATTAATGGTGACACGGACTTGGCCATAAGATCCTACTCTAACTCTGCCAGTGATGGCATAAATTCCTTTTGATATCTTCTGAGTATTGTGGAAGCTGATCCAGGCAGGAGAAACGTCGCAGATTGAGGGTGCATGATTGCTTTTGATGATCATCTTGATATCTTGATCAGCAGTGACTGTGAATCCGGGTACACCGACAATCACAGGTCTCTCAAAAGCAGTAAGGCGATCTTCGACCGTACGTGGGCCAGTGGAGGTGAAGAAGCGAAGACCGATACTACGAGATTGGCCTGGGGTCAAGGTGAAGTTGGACAGGTTATTGTAATCGGAGCCACGGTTAAAGCGCAGGGTCTGAGCTTCTGTTCGATCAAGTTCTTGTAACCCGGCCGTTGCCATCCACCAGCTGAAGATGCCTTCATACTGGAAGTCAATTGGCTATGTCGTAAGATTAGCTCCACTCATGCCTATCCTTGGCTCAGACTTACGACTTTGTCGAGCCACTGTTCAGGATATTTGGGCTGCGCGTTGTAGTTTAGTCTAAACTGCTCCAAGGGTGCTGCGAGAGCATCATCAGCGACTGCCAATTTTCCACACGATCGAACTCACTCTTTCCTACCGGCGTCGTTATCAATGTCGGTGCACGACCAGTTAGTCGGTTAGCGATAACGTATCCAGTGTCAAGTGAGATAGCAGGATCGCTGACAGCACAGCGCTCCCAAGTATCAGCAGCATCACGACCGACCCAGTTGTCTGCAAATGGTAACGGTATACCTACACCGCCAAATTGGAGATCATTGCTGCCCACGTTGGTCAGGTTGAAAGTCATGATGATAGAATCTCGGTCTCGACTCCATGTGCGAACGACTTTGATGGGAATATCTGAGCCCATAGAACCAGTGATGTCAGCGCTAGTGAGTACACCGGCTTTGCCATGAGGTCTGGTTCCTGGCATGGTCACTGCAGGCTTGCGAGAATAGTGAGAAGATACATTTGTCCAGGTATTTGATCCTTGGGTCCGGAAGCGAAGTTGAATGTCTCCAAGAAACTTCATGATTCCGTTAGCTGCAAAGCTTCGGAACGGTAGGTCTCTGCGACGCTTACATAGTTGCCATTGCCAGTCCGATTGATGGTTGGCAGCAAGAAGTTGAAATCAGAATCGCCAGCGTTGACACCAGCCATGGCATTCAGACTAGTTGCGACTTGTGTCGCAGCATCGAGTTCTAGAGTAAAGGCGCCTGTTGAGATGTTCGAATAGCCTTTGGAGCCAATGACATCCTGAGCAATCACCGGGGTGGCGGTGGCCAAAAAGGCGAATAGAGCATATCTCATCTTTAGAAGCAAATGCCAGGGTGGAAAATGTCAGTAGTCGTCGACATGGCTACAGACTCTGGTAGATATAATTGAGTATGCGGGAAGAAGAAAAGAAGAAGTAGGTATGATCGACGAAGAAGTGCGGAGAAATTAAGCTCTGATGCAGTCCGGTGGGTGAAACCCCGTATTATTCTTTGGTATGACGCTTCTCGGCATATCTCCATGCGGAGTTCAAGGGTCGGTATGCTTGTATTCGAAAACTACGAGGACTAATCGTCAGATGATTTCACCTTGTCGATCTGGACTTCCAACATCGTATGCAGGATTTAGATGTGTTTTTAGCCGAGTTTCAGCATATTGTGTGTCTGGCTACTCATTTCCGTGCATCATCTCCTGCAATGGAGGAAAAGCCCAAAGCTTGTGATCCACATCTCCGACTTCCATAGCAGCTTTCCAGAAAGTAGTGAGTTTCTCCTGCCCGCTCAGTCGTGAGTTCTGAGTTTGCTGCACAAGTTCTTGAATCCGATATCTTGGATCAGTGAGATGCCAAGTCACAAAGCCTTGCATGAATCCCTCGACAACTTCCTTGATCCGCCCATCCTTGTCTGCAAGAGTGGTCCTCAAAGCATTGCCAGAAGTGATAACGGAGTCCGTTAGTCTAGACAATGAGTCCTCGACTGAACATCCAGTACAATGAGCGTAGTTGGTGACGAAGTTAGCTTGGTCTGAAGAGTCAGAGGACTCCTTATAAAAAGACAGCAGGTCGTTGACATGCATCTCCCATTGCTCCATCTCGGCGATGACGGTGCTGATCTCTGGGACATGCTTGCTCTCGTCAAAGTCCTGCTTGGGAAACAGACTCGCTCCAACGCAATGACCTAGTCCATTCATGCGACGAAGAAACTCTGGGTAGTTGTGCGATTTATTGAAACCCTGGAATCCGTGTTCTTCAATCCAGCAGCCCTGGAAGACTTTTACACAGTCAGCAATGGAGTGACGCGGGATGACAAATTATTGCTTACAGTCCAATGTACTGCGGAATATGGTCAGGGAGCAGAAGGGACCATAGTGCTTGAGTAAGCTTGGTAGGTGCTGATTGACAGCCTGCCACCACGGATTTCTCTGCTCCGAACCGTGGATCAAGTCTACAGTGAATGTCTGCATAGTATCTGCCGTGCGCTGCTTACAGTCGTCCAAGATCACGGTGTATGTGTAGTAGACGGAGAGGTCTGACATGACATCAAGCGGAAGCTTCGGGTAGCTGTAGACCATCATACGTACAATCGTCTGGATGAAAGCTTGCATCCTTTTGACATCCGTACCAAGACAGGCGGACGATTGAGTGAAGTGCGCGATTGTCTTCAGGTACACATGACGTAGATTGAGTCTTCGGTCTTCAGAGGAGTAATTGATGTCTGTGTAGCCCATTTGACTCAGCATGCGGATTAAGCTGGTGACGTATGGCTCCATCATTGCAGGTCGGTGGGCTGGTTCGGTCGTCTCTGAAGTACGGCATTGCTCCATTATAAGGTCAAGTCTTCTCGTTGGATTTGTTGGAGGTCCATCAGTATCTAAGCCGTTGATACAAGTCGCAGAAGCCAACATGATGTTTGACATTGTGCTATGTTGGACTGTCAAAAGCAGGTTGCATTCTTTGTGACAGCTACACAAGATATGTTATTGGCGACTTTTGACGCGGTTTGTCAATGCGGCACGGTTAGGCGAGAAGCGCCTTCCGCGCGGCACGACATGGAAAAATATATTATGTCGATAGCGTGATTGCAGCTTTTTTGGTACGAGACGGATTCTTCGATTTCGAGAACGCTAACACGAGTTGTATATGCCGCGCGTGTTGGTGAAGAATGCCTCGGCGTCACAATTTCCAGATGAGAACCAGAGCCGAGCCAGATCTCTCCTCGATCACAGATTTCATGTTGGATTACGAACACCCTTAATTGGTCCGATTAATGAGTGAGGCTTTTGGAGCAGTTTGATGTGATCGGTCTCCTCCGAAGATTATCTCTTGCGGCCAGCGCAAGAACTCCGACCATTCCGGACCGAGAATATCAGCAATCCTGTTGATGAGAAGAGTGGGCCAGCCATCCAAATGCCAAACTTCCGGAGTCAGTGAGATAAGGACAGCATAATAAGCCAGAATGACAAGTGCGACTGGCTTCCTCTCCTCGAGCATTTCCCGATATACTGTCGGTAGCGTCACAGACCAAGCATCTACCAGATATATCAGTGTCGGATAGTTGTAACCATCATCCATCAGATGCGCGATATATCTGAAAGTCTTGTCGACCGTTTGGAGCGCGACTTTGCTTCGTTCCGAATCTTCCTGGCCCAAGGCGAGAGCATTGATGGATGAATATGTCGTGAACTTGTCTTTCAGCGAATTTCGCATCTCTTCTTCTTGATCATCTACCAGATCTGGGATGTTGCTATTGATCCAGGTGTGTTTGAGGTATGGCCAGTATTTGGCGGCGACCATGTTGATACCACGGCTGAGCTGAAAACTCTCAATGATTTTATCGATGGGATCAGTGCTATCTTGCAGCTGATGGGGGTTCAGCATGTACTCAGCGCGACTGAATGCTGCCGTATTGCTCGCGAAGATCAGGGCCGCAATGCTATCATCCTGTGTCATATTGATCAGAATGGGTTGAACCTGCTCGATGGCGATTCCTTGCAGATAACATGCTCGTTCCCATAGCTCTGTTTTGGTACGGTTCTGTTTGAAGAGATGCAGGGCGGAAAGAGCCAAGCAGTTGTGTAGAACGTAGCTGTGCTGGTGAGAGATGTCCACGACTTTCCGACCAACTTCTTCACGACGAGCTTTATCGCTTCTCATGCTACTGCTATACGTAAACACGAAATGATGATAGAGTTCCAAATCAAGCATGCTTAGAGGCTGCTGGCTTGTGTCCGAAAGCGTTGGCGGGATTGGCGATACTGGCCGAGAAGTCGAATTCACCGACGAGATAGATGATTCGGGCTTCAAAGTGGCCGGATTGGGCCTATATTCACACTCCAGACCCAATCGATCGCATCTTCCACACCTCGGCTTGATTTCGTTGCACTTGTGCTTGTCAGCTGACGTGCGATCATGGCAGATGGGTCGTGTCACCAACTTTGATATGTATCTTCTTGCATTGCGCGCAACCAGCACGGGATTTTCGATGCGGCGCTCTCTTCATCAGGGGACTGATGTATAGGCTGAAAAAGAACAAGTGGAACGTGTGATTCAAAGCAAGCGATGTGACCGCGTCAAAGTTGTGTCCATCGGTGGCAAGACGCGTGCGCTTTCTTCTATCAGATCCGAATGTTGTCCAGAGTTTCAAGAGTGAATGTTCCGGAGATGGTGGATGCGACCGAGAAAGAAAAAGGGATGAAGGTGATTGGTGATGGCAGAACAGAGCAGATGTCAAGGTGAAGCTGCGCCCGCTGAAAAGAGAAGGTCTTGCCGATGCCGACTTCTTGCCGAAACGTTGACATTGTATTCCGTATTCGTTGTAGCAGGAGCAATCCCGACTTTCTTCTGTGCTATATACAACTTCCCAAATCTCAAGACTATTCACTCTCTATTAAACAGTGATTGACCCCTCCAATCTGATGTCCCTACTACTCGCTCCAACCCAGACAGCATACTCCCCAGCCTGCAACTTCCACTGCTGAGCCACCACATCCCACACACTAAGATCCCTCCTCGTCAATGGCAAATTAACCCTCTTGCTCTGCCCGGGCTGCAGTGGCACCCTCTCAAACCCCCTCAGTTGCTTCTTTGGCGCATCGGCAATCCCCACATACAATTGCGGTATCTCATTCGCAAACACATCGCCGGTATTCGTAATCTCGAACGAGACTGCGAAGAGTTCATCCCAGAGCTGAGGGTGTCCGCCTTGTATGATCGCAATCCCAGCGTCCGGAAAAGGTGACAAATCTCCACCTGCAAGTCTAGAAGTCTGCAATCTCGAATAGTTGAAGGTCGAGTAGGAAAGTCCGTAGCCGAACTCGAAGCGGGGAGTTATGTTATAGCGGTCGAAATGGCGGTAGTCGATATACACACCCTCTGAAAAGTTGGACTGAGGATGAGGGTCAAAGGAGATTGTCGAATTGAGCAAACTACCATAATCTTCCTCCTTTTTGGCGACGGTGTAGGGCAGACGGCCGGAGGGTGAAATGTCGCCGTAGAGGATATCTGTTAGCGAGTGACCTGATTCCTGACCAGGGAGACCGGCGAAAAGAACGGCTGTGATGTTGGGGTGGTCGATCCAGGAATCTACGACACGGATGCCAGCACTGTGAATTACAACGATAGTGTTTGTGCAGTTTGCTGCGACGTTCTTGATCAAGTTATCGCTGAACTCGTCAGCCAGAGTTGTTCGGTCGAAACTCTCAGATGCGTAGGCATTGACGAAAACGAGGCAAGCATCAGTGTTGACATAGGGTGGGGAAGGGTTCTCGGAATAAAAGTCCCAGCGAAGAGTGCCCTTATCCTTGGCAATGCGTTCCTGGATGGCTTGGAAAGGCGAGATCACATAAGGAGGCGTGCTGCCACCTGAACCTCCACCAGTGATCATCGTGCCGTTGAAGGTATCCCAGCCGAAGTTGACTTCGTAGCCACCGCCGTATCTGGATGGGTTCTGCCAAGGGGTTGCTTTTATGGTAGCATCATATCCGTAGATGGATAAGAAGCGAGGATTCTTGAGGGGCAAAGTGCTGTTCACGTTCTTGACAAGCACAGTTCCTGCAGCCCCAATCTCTCTGATCAGATCCGAGTGGTCTTCTTGCACGTTGACGGGTTCTTGGAGTTGAAGATTACTGTGCACGGCTGCTGCAGGGTAACCGTCGCCTTGACCGACGTAGAAGAAGGACGCTAATTGACGAGTCACCATATCGTCGAGACGATCGAGAGTTACCGAGCCATTGTTGACAGCATTGGTGAGATTGCCGCCCCAAAAGCCTCCGTCGGGCATGATCAAATCAAGACCAGCGTTTGCAGACGCGACACCAGAGTGCTGAGCCTCCCAATCAGACATGACGAAGCCTTGGAAGCCGAGCTCGGTTTTGAGAACACCGTTCAACAGCTTCGAATTCTGGCAGCCGTATGAGTTGTTGGCGCGCTGATAACTGCACATGACAGCGCCAACGTTTTCGCGAAGCGAGTCCATGAAAGGGTAGGCGTAGAGCTCATGAAGGGTCCTATCGTCGGTGTTGGACGACATTGCTGCTCTATGTTAGCATCTGACAAACAGAACAAGATACTGATGGTGGGTTACCTTCACCTTCTCCGACAGCTGGGTTGCGACGAAATTCTTCTTCGTTCAGAAGCCAATGCTGAAAACCGGTCAGCACGTTTCTGCACTTCTTCCCGTTGTGACACGTACTTTTGCAGTGGCGATCACGCCAACATCTTGGATACCTCTGGTAATGGCTCCCATACCCGCACCAGCGAGGTGAGGGTCGGCCGAAACACCCTCCCAATTACGACCACCTCTGGCAACTCTTCCCAACGGACCTGCAACGGGTCCAAGAGCAATATTAATGCCCTTACCACGGTACTCCTCACCCAAAGCACGACCATACGCATACAGCAGATCCTTGTCGAAGGTCGCGGCAACGTGAATGCCAGCAGGAAAGGCACTGACGAACTCTTGGCCACGAATACCATCAGGTGCATCGGCAAGACACATTGGCTTGATACCGAGACGGGGTACAGCGCCGGTGTTGCCTACGCAGGTGCCAGTGAAGCCGCGGGTGACATTGACCTTCTCCTCAAGTGTCATCTGAGATAAGAGATTACGTGCTTGAGCATAGGCATTGGCCCATTGAGGACTGCTTGATCCATTGCCGGCGGCTGGGCGAACATCAGCGACGAGGACGCATAGCTGAGAAACGAGGTAACTTACGAGAAGGATACACTGGAGGACTCTGTCCATAATAAGGATCAGACACATTGGTATAGCTCCAAGAAGTGTAAGCCGCAGCGGGACCTGCTAACGCCAACAATGCGTTGACTGAAAGAACAGACTTCATAGTGGATGTTGGCAATGGTAGAACCAAGCATCAAACGGCGGCGTGACAAGCATGTTAAATACTCATCGTCGGGATATGTATGTCCCACACCAAGACTACATCCACATCTTGGCGAAGGTGAGTTTCCCAGGGTATGGATGGTCAAGGGAGGTATAGCGGTGACGATCAATATGGAAGTGGCTTAGACGAATGCCACCACTGCAGGCACGCCATCGGCTGTCATGCTCATCGAAGTCATTCCAGCCTCGTTGATTGAGCGAGACTTATCTTTGATATGCGCCATGATACATTGGTTCTTCCAGACGCGGATGTGAGGCGGGAAACACGCTCAAAGACGACTGCTCTATTCGAGGCGAGAAGGCTGGGGAAGGTGTGCACTCCGCTCGAAGGAAGTGGGGTGAGGTTGCAATGCGGGGCCGCTCTCGGAGGTCTTCGGATGCCTAAGGAGAGAAAGCCGAAAGAGCCGCAGTTAATGCTTGAGGTGCAACCCTGGCAAAGCTTTGTCGAGGTCGGCGGCGATGTTGCCTTAAAGGATGTAGGTTTTCGAATCAGTACTTAGCATACCCGACTCTGTTGGTGTTTTTTGATAGTTCTGCGATACGATAGGGTGTGTGGTCCGCGAGATAGCCCTGTTTTTGAGGTTTTCAGAATTCGTGAAATCATTCAATCAGATTTTCGCCGACACTCAGAATCACGAGATTAGAAATGTGTTTTTCGGACATATCAACGACAGCGATCTATATTATGGTAGATTGAAACGACGAAATGCTGCAGAGATATGATGGAGATCTGCTGAACGTGCAAGAATGGAGATCCACGCTGTCGTGAGAGCACCACGTCGCTAGAGATGTCGGAAGCACCTGTAAAAGGTGAGACCCTGACCAAACGTCATACTCCAAATCCAAGATAAATGTGGTTGACGTCGTCAAATGTCATTGAATATGGCTGATGAGATGATAGAAAATAGAGATGGAAAGCTAAGGGGGTATCAATTGTGGGAGTACTTTTAGATGACTTGCACGTCTCGGAACAGGCTATCAAGACACGACTCTTCTCATCGAAAGACGCTCATCTTCTGCGAGGCATCATTCTGACCTTGGGGAAGTCGAGAGGAATCTTCAGCTTGGCGACTCTGCGTTGGGCAGCGACAGCCTTGTTGGGAATCTTGAAGTCGGCCTGCTCCTTTTCTGTTGGGTTGTTGACCTTGCAGCCCAGCTCCATGAAGTATTGTGACATTCTGTAGGTGTTATTAGCATGCTGGGATTGAAGGGTAAGGAAAGCAAGAGAGGACGTACTGCTTGTTCTCCAAGCGCAAGTCCTCGCGCAGGTCGTGTGTGTCGGTCTTGTAACCATCGATAAAGAGCGAGATGGCGGCCATGTGTGTGATCAGGTTGTCCATGTGCCACTTGTTGAGCTCGTTGTTGTCCGAGAACTTCCTCCTCACACTCTCGATCAAAGTCTCTGGCCACTCTGCCAACTTCTGCCTCAACTGGTCTCTCGGTGGCACCTTCTTGCCGCCTCTTCCTTGCTTGAGTGCAAGATTGAACTCGATCAGAAGCATGAGGTACTTCAAAGCCTTGAGTCTCTGCACATCGTCGCGTGTGGCAATGGCAGCGATACGGTGAGCGACAAATCTCGATGTCAACTTGACGTCCTCGCCAGCAGCAACGGTATCTTGCCATTCCTTGACTGTGAGTGCCTTCATGTCGGCGGCAGGCACAAGAGTTCCAATGGGGTAGACGTTCTCGGCCTCGGTGGCATTGAGGTTGGGCTTGGGAATGGGCTTCGAAGCCAGAATCTCCTCTTGCTGGGCTTGTTTGGCAGGCATGGCGTCCGAAGCCTCCTTGACACTGTCCATGACGGCAGACTCGACATTATCGAGCTTACCTCCCACACGGTTCCTGTCGGCGTTGGATGTGATGGCGTTTTCAACCTTGGAAGCAAGTGCCTTCTTGGCCTTCTTTGTACCGAAAGCCTGACCCAGATCCTCGCGCTGTTGGGCGAATGTGCGCACGGCGTTCTGTGCGGCGACTTCTTGTGCTTCGGCGCGAAGGTTGGTACGGAGAGTGACGGAGTGGGCGGGGAGGACCTGGAGGGAGGAGGATTGAGGATCGTAGACGGCGACGTAGTGGGTCAAGTCTGAAGTGGACTGCTGTTGGGCGGTAAAGTCGAGACGAGCATGTGATGAAGAGTGCAGCAAGAGCGAGTGTGTTGAAGGAGCGGGCGAGTCGCTGTCTTTCTTGGTCGAGTTGGCCTTGACGAAGGGCTTGAACGGCGCACTGGGGACATTGAGACCGGGAGCGGCAGCTGTACACAGAGTCAGACAATTGTCCAGTGCCGAGTATTTGAGATTGACAGGCGCATACCGATGACCGGATACAGTTCGTCGCGCGGTGCTGGGAAGCGGACGTTGATGGCGGCGCTGGAAGCCTTTTTGTTCGGGGCATCGACTCCCTCGGCAGCTCTCTTCCTCTTCTTGTCGTCGTGTCCGGCCATTGCGTTTGCTGAGTGTGAATGATTGATGCGCAACTCGAACTGCACAGTCGTTCCTTCCCGTCCAAACTTTTTACAAAAGCGAGTCACCATCTCCAGACTTCAGGCCCGGCCAGAGTCATGCAGCCTGGTCTGTGCACGCTGAAGCAGTTACTGCTGTGACGTGTGTGCGGGCGCGCGACTGCCAACAAACAGGGAGAAACCCTGCTTTCCTCCCGTCTACAAAGTGAATCGCGGTCTGGCCCGTCTCGAGTTGCGTACAAAGCAGCTGCCTTGTAATCTGTGAAAATACAGCTAAGTCGTGTCTTCTCATTCTTTCTCTGAGAAACAACAGAGTCAAGACGACCCGTCTACTCCTTCCTACAGACCTGAGACATTCTCCCGTCATCTACCTTTCCTAGTCTCAACCTACTTCGGAGCTCCCTTCTTCTCCGCCATGTCTGGCATCGTGAGCACCATTGAAGGCCTGGCAAACACGGTAACAACCAAAGCCATGGCCATTGTCGACTCGGTCTTCCCGCCAGAGCGCCGTCAGGAGCTTCTGACCAAGCTCCAGCAGTTTGCCATCAAGAACCCCAAGCTGTCGGTATGTTGATCTCTTCTGGTCGCAACCACGAAAGCCCACTAACAAGCACCTCAGGCTTTCCTTCTCACCAACATTGCCCTTACGGGCCCGCCCATGTTCCTATTCATCCTCTTCACCTTGACCGTCTTCATCTTCTCGCTCGTCGTTGCCCTGCTGGTCGGCCTGCTCGTTGCCATTGGATTCACCCTCTTCATGGTTATTGTCGCCCTGGTCATTCTCTTCCCGACCGTCTTCTTCACCACCCTTGCGGCATGCTTCTTCTTCCTGTGGGGCCTGGGTGGATACTACCTCCTCAAGTGGTTCAACAAGGGCGAGTCTCCTGCAGCCCAGGGTGATGCTATCGGCGACAAGATCAATGCCCTTACTGGTGGAAGACTCGACTTCATCATGGGTGGTGCACGTCAGGAATACCCCGACCACTCTGGCCAGAACGGCAAAGATGAAGGAAGTCCCAAGCAGAATGGCAAGCCCAGGAAGCTGCAAGACAACCCGGCCAAGTCGACTGGAGTCGACATGGGAAAGCAAGCCGACTCGATCAAGAAGAATGCCAATGTGGGTAACGTCACCAACAAGGCGACCAAGCAAGCTAACCTGGATGGAGTAACCAAACAGGCCGGAGCTGATGGAGTGACCAAGAAGACGGACGGAGTGACTGGCACGGCAAAGGGACTGGCAGGAGGAGCGACAGGAGGACTTGTTTAGCCAGCATTGACGGAGCGGTCTCTACCTGAACTTATGTGGTCTGCCCTGACTGAACGGCCTCTTGTTGATTGACTGACTGATATTTGATGGCATAGCGATGGTTTTGGTATAGCATTTGATTATCCTATGGGAGCTGGGGATGATGGAAGAACGACTTGTGTATGAATATCTTAGCAGAATTTTATAGTTTCAGCATACCTATGTATTGTTCCATGACTGATACGAAACGTGGAAGTGAATATCTAGTGTGTAAGAGTGAAGGATGTGGATGGACAATGACGCTTGATGGTATTGAGCACAGACCTCCAGTTGCTGGCTGGCGGCGGCAGTGGATGAAGCTTGAGTTTGACGAATGACAAAGGCACGCGCGACAAGCGAATCGTGAGCGCAACCATCGACGACTTGCCCACGCCTTTCATCAACAGGAAGAGACGTGTCTATCACACCGACAAACTTGGACTGCCTGGACTCCGCGCTCAACCAAGGCGCAAACCCACAAGAAAGCACGACTCTTGCTCTCGGATTGCAGCAAACACTCGACACTCACAACACATGTTTACGACATAGACTCTCTCGCCATCCTTTGTAGCCATGGCGCCTGGTCAAGCAAAGAGAAAGCGTCCGCAGGATGACAACCAGTCGCGCGCCTCACCACACCGTCCAGAGAACCTCAATCTCGCCCAGCAGAACCAGCGCAACAACCGCGGAGGAGGTGGAGGTGGAGGTGGCCGCAATAACAATGCAAACCGCTCGAACAACTCGACTCCGACTCACAACCGTCATGGCAACTTCTCACAACCCTCGTCGGCCAGAGGCTCGCCTGCCCAACCCCCGCACACTCCGCAACAGAATGCGCAACCGCTGCAGCACCAGCAACCCGTCGAGCCAACACGCCCTGCCCTGACTTCGACTCCTTCTGCCACGCCGGCTCCTCCTCTTGTACTCCCGCAATACCCGCCGACGCCTAAGGAACCGCCGGCACCCTACGCTTACGACTACTTGACCGACGACGCTGTGAGCGCATGGCAGGCAAAGGGAAAGCAATCCGTGCTGGACGCTCTGGACCAAGCAGAAGACAAGGACATGGTGTCGAGCCTCGTCATACAAGAGCTGCTGAGGACAACACTGGACGGCCGTCTTTCTGCTGGAGAATGCGCCGAAGTGCTGAAACATGTCGCTCCGACCGACGAGCTGCAGTCCGTCTTTGCCGACACGCTGGCCTTGCTGGACGACGGCGACTGGAAGAATCCCGTTCTCAAGACGCTCATCTACCACGCCGGCCTCTCGTCCCATCTCCTTCGCAACGAACTCGACATTGAGCCGCTCTCTGCACTCAATCTTGTGCGCAACACCTTCTCCACCATTCGCAACCGCAAGACGACCAACCTCATCTACCGCCAGGCCAACTTCAACCTGCTACGTGAAGAGTCGGAGGGTTACTCCAAACTTATCACCGAATATTTCAATGCCGCCAATGCTGGTTCAACATCCGATCTTATCGCCGAAGACACGTTCCAACGCATCAAGGCTCTTGTCGGTTCTTTCGATCTCGATGTCGGTCGTGTCTTGGATATCACTCTGGACGTCATGGCCAATCTCTTGATCAAGAATTTCCGCTTCTTTATAAAATACTTACGCGCGAGTTCGTGGTGGCCGGAACAGCACATCCCGGAAGGCTTCCACACTCAGGGCCAAGGCTTCTCTTCTCTACCGGCCTGGGCTCTTCCCCATTCTGCATCATGGGGTCCTTCTGCCGATCAGCGTGCCCAACTCGCCGCTCTCAAGGAAGCTCGTGATGTCGACTTCTGGCAAAAGGTTCGCGCCGTGGGCATGGATGCCTTCTTCGACATTGGCGCTCTCCGCATTACCAACAAAGACTCGGCTGCTGTATCCGACCTCCTCAACACCGAATTGCAGCCAGAACTCGATGCTCGAGGCAAGGAGATGAACAAGATTCGTCGTCTACGTACGAACAATGCCAGGAAATGGATGCGTCAAACCGGCTGTGTCGTCCCTCCTGGTAACCCGGATGCTGCTCAACTTCTCGGTTTTAAACTCGCCTTTTACTCTTCAGCAGCCCGCGACAAGCACGACGTTCTCCCCGATAACCTCATCTACCTCGCCGCTTTCCTCATCAAGATTGGCTTCATCTCGCTGAGAGACCTCTACCCCCATCTGTATCCTCCAGATGAGAAGATGGGCGAGACAAAGGAGAGATTGGAGAAGGAGAAGCTCGAGAGAGAAAAGGCCGCAAAGCCTGGTGGTGGCGCTCTCAATGCTCTGGCCATGGCTGGCGCTCTTGCAGACGACACTGCTCCTGCTCCTGTCGGTGGTCGAGGTCTACGAGACATTGCATCTGGCCGTGCGACTCCCAAAGTTGAAGCTGATGCTGCTGCTACCGAAGATGGGGACAAGGAAGCTTTGCCTGAGCCTGCAAACCAAAAGGTCGCCTTGGTCAAAAGTCTTCTCGCTATTGGCTGTCTGCCCGAGGCCTTGTACATCCTTGGCCGATTCCCTTGGTTGACGGAACTCGTTCACGAGCTGCCTGAATACATTCATCGCATCCTACATCACATGCTCACAAAGGTATACGAACCGGCAAGGCCGCTCGCCAACAGACCTGGCATGAATGACGCTAGACCTCATCTCGGTGAATCTGCTCCTCAGTCTTCTGGTCAGCCAAAGGGTCAGCTCAACTTGACACCTGCACCACCGACAAAGACCCTGAGATGGGCAAATCTCGACCGTCCTGATCATGGTGACGCCGTTGAATACAAGTTCTACTGGGATGACTGGGTCGATAATGTTCCCGTTTGCCAGACAGTCGACGACGTTTTCCAACTTTGCAGCACTTTCCTGAATTTGACTGGTGTCAAGATTGGAAGAGACTCTGCTCTCCTGATGAAACTTACTCGCATTGGCAAGAAGAGCTTGACAGACGATCCTTCAGAGATCAACTACGCTCGCTGGATCGATCTTTGCAAGCGCCTGCTTGTTCCTGCTCTCAGCTTGACCAAGCACAACACCGGCGACGTCAATGAGATGTTCGAGCTCCTCAAGTTCTTCCCCACCAGCACCCGCTACGCGATTTACGCCGAGTGGCACTACGGCACCACTTCTCGTAATCCTGACATTAAGTCTGCCTTTGACCTCACTAAGGCCGAGACCAAAGACGTCCTCAAGCGTATCAGTAAAACCAATGTCAGAGCTATGGGCAAGGCGCTTTCAAAAGTTGCCTTTTCTTCTCCTGGTATCGTCATGCAAGTCGCAATCCATCAGATGGAATCCTACGACAATCTTATTGACGTTGTCGTGGAATGTGTTCGCTACTTTAGCATGCTCGGATATGATGTCTTGACCTGGTGTCTGATGAATGCTCTTGGAGGCGGCGGCAGAAACCGTGTACAAGCCGATGGTATGCTTACCAGTCCCTGGCTACGTGCGCTTTCCACATTTGCCGGGTCAATCTTCAAACGTTACTCTGCCATGGATCCTTCTCCTATTCTCCAGTATGTCACTAACGAGCTTCGTGCTGGCAACTCGACCGACCTTGAGGTTCTCGAACAGATCATCACCGAGATGGTTGGTATCAAGTCTGATATGACCTTCAATGAGTCTCAAGTTCTTGCTATGGCTGGTGGCCCTGTCCTAAAGGCTCAAACACTTATCTCCCTTCTTGATGAAAGACACAAGATGGAGAAGCCCTCCCGTCGTCTGATCAAGGCACTCACGGAGCCTGGACTTGCTGGACAGCTTCTGATCTCAGTCGCTCAAGAGAGTCAAATGTATGCTCACCACGAATCTACCCAAGATGCACCCCTCAAAGTACTCGGAAACAATATGGACAAGCTTTATCAGGTCTTCAACCAATATCTCGAGACTCTCAGGTGCACACTATCGCCAGAGGAGTTCGATGCTGTCGTCCCGGACACTGTCAGCCTCATGGGTGACTTCGGTCTTGAGCCTTCGATCGCATTCATGATTGGTCGCGCAAGTATAGCTCATGCTATTGCTGAGAGCGATGCAGCCAAGAAGGCAGAACAGCAAGCAAGAAGATCAAGCCACTCAGCTGCCGCGAACGGTGATGTCACCATGGCCGATGTCGATGAGAAGGATGTCAAGACTGAGGAAGTCACATCACCACCCACCGATGAGAAGCCCATGTTGTCCCTCACAGAGTCCGATGCAGAGATGAAGAGTGTCGCGCATGCCAATGGCGTTGATACCGCGACTCCCACGCCATCTCCTGAATCTCACTGGCACCCCATCTTGACACCCTTGATCGAGAAGACGCGTGACCTTCTCGGCGACAAACTCGAACAGAGTATCAGCATTCCTTTCTACGTAACTTTCTGGACCCTCGGACTTGAAGACATCCTAGTCAACACCAACAGTTATGACCAGGAACTCGCTACTCAATCTCACCTCATCACCCAGATCAACAACGACCGTCTCGATGTCGGTGGCAAGGGTATGCAAGACAAGGAGAAGCGCAAGAAGGCCATCTCTGAGTTGAGAGAAAAGCTCACCCAAGAGATGAAGAGCCAGATTGGCGCTTACACTCAGGTTAGAAACAGGCTCAACAAAGAGAAGGAACACTGGTTCACCGACTTCCATAACAAGGTTGAACTTTTGCACACCAGTCTCCTCCAAAATTGCTTCCTGCCGAGAATGACAAACTCCCCTCTGGATGCTCACTACACATACATGATGCTGAAGTTCCTCCACAACAATGGCGCACCTGGATTCCGTACTATGCATCTGCTGGACCGTCTTTTGCGCAAGAACCAACTCGCTTCTCTTATGTTCCAATGCACACCTCGCGAGTCCGAGAACTTCGGTCGTTTCCTGAACGAAGTCTTGAAAGAGTTGTCATCATGGCATGCCGACAAGAATGCATACGAAAAGAATGCATTCGGAGCAAAGAGACAACTCACTGGATTTGCAAGAAAGCTGAACCCTGACAACACACCGCAGACCTTCCTGAACTACGAAGAATATCGTGTCTTGCTTTACAAGTGGCACTCAAACCTAACCACTGCCTTCCAGATGTGCTTGGACTCTGGCGAGTACATGCATATCCGCAATGCCATTATCGTCTTCAAGGCTGTTGCTCAACAATACCCTGTCGCCGAGCCGATGGGTCACATCATCTTAGATGCAGTCACTGCTCTGAGCAAGGACAACGGCAGAGCCGATCTCAAGCTCGCTGCAGCAAGTACCTTGGGTGACATCCGCAAGAGACAGTCTTCTTGGATTTCCAAGGAGAAATTTACAGGAGTGAGTACCGAAACACCGCCACCACCAAGCAACAAACCTAACATTATCAAGAAACCCGACCCGAACGCAAAACCCATTCCTTCCCGAGCCGAGACTCCCGCTTCTCGCACTTCAACACCACTCAATCCTACCGCGCATCCTTTCAAGGCACCTCCAGCTCAAAATCAGCAAGCCGAGTCCGAAGATGGAGAGATCGATGACGATAAGATCGCTTCGAACAAGGCAGCCGCAGCTGAGAAGAAGCACGAGATATTACCTGAGAGAAAGGCCGACCTCAAGCCGCTGCCGAGAGCGAATGAAGGCCAGTCAAGAGCACCTACGCCCTCACAGCGTAATGGTTCAAGACCATCATCTACTGCACCCACCAGAACACCACACTCTCTCCCTAGCAAGCCAGAGTTGCCACCTAACAGACCTGCACCAGGACGAGGCCCTCCCGGACACCTACCGCCATCCAGACATGAATCTCGTGAACGTGGTCATCCTTCAGAGTACGGACGGCTCGACAGACCCAGCGAGGCCATGCGCGCGACACCGACGGGTGTGCCAAGAGACGCCTCTCCTCCTCTTGCAGCACGTGGCGGCAGAGGTCGCCAAAGATCACCAGAATACCCTCCGCGTGACGACAGACGTGACCATTACGGTCGAGGAATGCCTCTTGCAGCACCAGAACCGCGTATTCCCGAACGTGGCCCTGAGCGTGGTCCTGAGCGTGGTCCTTATGGTCCGGACCGACCTCATCCTGGAAGAACCTTACTCCAAGAAAGCAGAGGATATCCTGGTGGTCCTAGTCCGATGGCTCCTCCTCTCGATCGCCCAGGATACGACAGGCCCGAACGTCTTGATCGCCCTGATCGCCTCGATCGCGCCGAGCGTGTCGAACGCGCAGAAAGACACGACCGCGAACCTCCAGTGGGTAGAGCACCTCCACCCTCTTCCCAACCTCCACAACCTGCAGTCAGCGTCAATCCTGAGCGTCTTGCATTGATTGCAGGAGATGCTCCACTGGTTGATCGCAGATCCAGGGATTCATCTCGTGATGATCGAAGAGCGAGAGACTCAAGACCACAGTCGCCGAAGCGACCTGTTGATCTTCCACAACCAGTGGCGTCTGCAAGAACGGAAGAACCACCCCGTAGAGCGCCTCTTGATCCTAATCCTTTCACATCTCGTGATGTACCTCGCGGCCCGCCCGAAAAGGTCGAGAAACGCGAGGAAGCTCCACCAACTGGACCCGCTGCGAACCGTAGTGGTAGAGCTGGTCGCAATGATATTCCTGCCAAGCCTTCCGCCCGCGAATTGTTTGAACCAGCAGGTCCTAGAAGGGCTGTTGATACCAGCATGCAAGATCCCAACTATGGTCGCTTGAGCGCAGCACCTGAACCTCCCTCAGGACCACCTCTTGGTCCAAGAGGGTTCGCCGGTAACAATCCTAGGAACAACTTCAACTCCTCACAAGCTGCTCCGAATGTCCGTCCTGGTGATGCCCGGGATGTCCAGCATGCCCCTCAGGAACCCAATAATGGTCGCGGCAGACGCCCTCCACATGATCGTCAATCTTCGCAATCGCAATACCAGCCTCAAACAATACCCCCTCCTCCCCCACCACCACCAGGCCCACCTCCAGCTTCTGCTGTACCCGAAACGGTCGGCGTTCACCCCACTCGTCTCGCACACTTAAACATTGAACAGCAGCAAGTCTCCACACCGACTGGACCTCGCATGGGCAACGCATCAGGCCCTTCCACACCTTCAGGTCCTTCAGCCACCTCCCGCGCACCAGCCGGTCCAGCGAGTGACCGTCGAGGAGGCGGCGGCGGCGGCAAC
>JGI24891J29808_1000277_pt1 | contig 45350 bp, 42 predicted proteins | sample FreactcultuFSWF8_FD_29808 | JGI IMG/M metagenome (IMG submission 29808) | reverse complement strand
AGAGGCCACCCCCGCCGAGCGCACTGCAGCTGTCGAGACAGCTGCTCAAAAAGATGGTAAGCCCCGCCACGATCTGGAGTCCAAGTCGCACCATCTCCTGCCAAAGGAAAATGCCAGTTCTGAACGCAATTCGCAAACAACAGCCTCCAAGCCCGCCCCTGCCGTCCAGGTCGTCCAAGCACCCACCTCCGCTGCCGCCCCTCTCGACCTGATGAGCATGCCCAATGCCGCCGAACCCGTTGTCCAGGATGTCGTCAAGATGCTCAACAACATCATCACTGTCATCAACGCCGACCCTTCTGCCGACAAGTACACATCAACCATGGCTGCCGCTAAGGGCCAGGTCGAGAAGATCGTCTCAGATATCTCCACTCTCAAGGCCCAAGCGGAGAAGCAGACCGCAGACGAGATCTCCAACGCCCACACCCTGTTCGACCATGCCGCCAAAGAGCTTGTCAGCCGTCTTCAATCGGAAATGCAAGAGCAGGAAGCCAAATGGCGCGAGGAGTACGAGAGTGAGCGCGAGAAGCTGTCTCAGTCATACCAGAACAAGCTCTCAACCGAGCTCGACGTTGTGCGCAAGGTTTCTGAGCAGCGCGCACGCAATGCCCTGGTCGAGCAAGAGATCGAGCTGCAGCGTCGCTTCGCAAAGAGTGTGCGTGACCGCGTCGAGGAGGAGCGCAATGGCCGTTTGGCCCGTCTCGATGAGCTTTCCAGCTCGGTCTCCGAGCTTGAGAAGCTCACTGGCGAGTGGAACAAGGTCGTCGACAGCAACCTGGCCACTCAGCACTTGCACGTCGCTCTGGAATCTGTCCGCCACGCCATCGCCAAGCACGACCACCCTACCCCCTTCATCAACGAGCTTGCCGCCCTCAAAGAGATTAGCAACAACAACGAGCTCGTCTCTGCTGCTATTGCCAGCATCCCTCCCACTGCCTACCAGCGCGGTGTCCCTAGCTCTGCTCACCTGATTGACCGTTTCCGCCGTGTCGCCTCTGAGGTCCGCAAGGCTGCCCTCCTCCCCGAGGATGCCGGTATTGCTTCCCACGCCGCCTCTGCCGTCCTTTCTCGTTTCATGTTCAACAAGCAAGGTGCCGGCATGCCTGAGGGTGATGATGTTGAGGCTATCTTGAGCCGTACCCAGGTCTTCCTCGAGGAGGGTGACATTGATGGTGCTGCCAGAGAGATGAACTCGCTCGGAGGTTGGGCTGGTGTCCTGAGCAAAGACTGGGTCGCTGAGTGCAGAAGAGTTCTGGAGACTAAGCAGGCTGTCGACGTGAGTTTTCTTGATTCCATCCCTTCTTTGGTGCCGTATACTGATTTATCCTACAGGTCATTGCTACCGAAGCCAGACTCCAGAGCCTTCTCGTCGACTAGATTATCAAAAAAGCTTCTTGGTGAATTTGTACATTTTTCTAGACTAGTTTTCTTTTCCCGCCAAGCTCAAAGCTGTACGATATCCATATCATTTCCTAGCATATCTTCACGAGCGAGTTGTGACTTGTGTTGTGGTAGTGAGAGGTGAGATGAGGTTAAACGGCTCCGCTCGGAACTTTGAGCGTAGCGCGAACAAAGCGCGGCTCTTCGCGGATATGGCTCGTCATAGTGGTGAGCGGTTTCGAAAAAACAGCAATCGATGAATCGTTAAGAGTGCTTTGAATCCTGTGCCAAACTCGTCCATACCCTGTTACTATCAAAGGCGAGGTCTTGCCCAAGATACCAGTTCAAGTGGGCGCGCTATTGTCTCGGTGATCAGGGAAGCTCCAACAAAAGCTTTTAAGGCTTCGATGCAATTACAACCACCCATCAACATGTCCGACGCGCTTTCTGTCAAGAGCTCGAGCAAGAGCGTCCGAAGTCTCAAAGACAGACTTCGTTCCGCCTTTGGTAGGAGGTCGGCCGATGACACGAATTCTCCTCGAAGAATCAGCAACGGCGAGAATGTCCTTCCAGGCCGCAAAAGCCTACAGAGATCTTCACTCGATTCAAGACAAGATTCTATCCAAGCCACCGCCTTCAAAACTCAAGCAGACCGAATCAGAGAAGCGAGAGAAAATGGACCCAAGATCGACAAGCAAACCGGAGAACGTCTCGACGACACGCTGGTGCTTCACAGTCTTGCTCACGACTCTTTCGACACAGTCACGGAAATCTTGAACAAGTATGAATTGGACCCCAACCGCCCACCTGGAGAAGCCCAGGTTGCGAGCTTGTCGCCTCAACTATGGAGCCGGATCGCAGAACATCTAAGCTTGGTTGATCGTGCTTGCCTCGCACTTGCATCCAAGACTTTGCTCGACCGCATGGGCTCTTCATATTCACAAATCATCAACCACCCCGACAACGCAGAATACAGACTCTCGCTCTTGCACAGGCTTGAGGATCAAATGCCGAATCACCTGTTTTGTTTTGTATGCAATAAATATCATGTCCGGACTATGAAGGGCCAGGAGAAGCTCAAGCCCGCCAGCGTACTAAATCCTCTCTTCGATTGTCCGAACGCCACGAATAATCTCATGCCTCAACCGAGGCTTCGCATTGCTACGGGCCGAACACTTCCTTTCAACTTCGTTCAACTGGCACTAAAGGGCAAGAAGTACGGCTTGGACTATGGAATCGACGCAACAACGATGGCACGCCTCTGGAGAGAACAATACGAGCCCAGATGGATCCACAGCTCCCGTTACTTTATATTCAAGGGCCATCTTCTCATGCGCGTTCAGAGCACATGTTATACAAAGCCTGGATTAACGCCGGCCGCCGAGCGTATGCTGCTCTATAGCCGCGAGGATTACCAGCCTTACTTCTCAGTATGCGCTCATTGGCGAGATGGACTGTTGATGAACATTTGCAAATGTGCCTTGGGCCATCTGCCAGTTCCCGCAGAAAAGTCTCTCCATGAAGGTCTTGCAAAGGTGGCTGGCAGAAGAACATCGCACGGTGCAATCATCACACTCTGCTCGAACTGCCGTCCTATGCGTCGCTGCCCTCAGTGCCCCACTGAATACCTGGTCGAAGTCAAGTTGGCCGAAGATAGATCCGAGAAAGACCCAATGAAGCTGTTCAAGCATGCCATCGTGGTAACGCGTTGGAGCGACCTCGGTGATGGTTCCTCTCCGATGAGCCCAGAGTGGGCGGCTGTCACAGGCGCAATCGACACTTACGATTCTATCGCCACCATTGGCACACGAGCCGTTTCGGGCATTTTTGAAAGTCAGTCCGCTGATACTGGTCCTGGACAGAGGATCTTGAATCTCAACCCTAAGGATGAACACAAGGGAGAGGAAGGTAACGACTGGTACTAGAGCTAAAATCCGACAAGCTTATTTGCACTTTCTTACGAGGTCAAGCGTATCGGGAATACGCAAACGAACCCATTCTCGACTTGATATGTTAATACTACACAATTTAATAATTTCGACCTCAGATCTGAATGAATGTCTCTCAAACCTTTCGACCTGGTCTCACAATCACCATGGTGACAGGTGACTCGTATGCGCAGGACCTCACGCTTATTCCAGCCGTTCTATCCATGTGGGTGTTTTGATTCTTCTTCTTGCTGTTAATCGAAGCGTACGATGTGTATACAGCCTTCAAGAAATTCGGATGGCTAACAGAGGGATCTTTGAACTTATGATTGCACATTCTCTCCAGTGATGAACGGAGCAACGTTGGACTTGAAAGTAATCTCTCTCTCGACGGCGAGCCAACATCATCGTGCATTTTTGACAATCTATCATAGACCCTGCCGGTCAAAGATAGAGAAAATCAAACCTAACCTAACCCGATCGACATGTATCCCAGACTCAACAATTCCCCAGCAACTACAAATCTGCATTGGAAACCCAGTGACCGCCACCCGCACAACGGTATCCATGCGACTGCTTAGTCCAGCGAAACCCCTGTTAGCACCTTCCAAGGTCCCGCAATTTTCTCTGCACAGCTTCCTCCTTTTGGGTTTCCTTGTTCCTTTCCTCACACTCCTTTCTGAGCCGCTCGAGCTTTTCTCGTTCCTTTTGTGCCAGACGTGATTTCTGTGTTTCTAATTGAGCCAGCTCGGCTAGGTTGGCTTGATGGGCTTTTTCTGCGAGAGCGGCCTGTATTTACTGTGGCTGAGATTGGCCCAAGTGTAGTCACTCACACCTAGGTCACGGGTGTCATGTCTAGGTGGTGATTTTGACAACTCATTTGATGGCGGTGGTGGTGGCAATTTCTCCGTTTGTGGGATGACAGGTTTGATTGCCTTGGGATTGTTCGTAGATGTGGTGTTGCAGTTGAAGATGATTGGCGGGTCACCTGAATCCATTGCTTCTTGCGATTCGTCAGAAATCTTTTTGTCCTGCTTTGACGTGTTTGTCATTCGGCCGACACGCTCGGCAAGCATGTTGTCGACCACATGTGATATAAGTGGCATTGTCAAAGATAGCTGGCCGGATGACGAGTCTTCGCCTTGCATGAGTTGACGGAATACCGAATTGGCGAGAAACTTGACGTCGCGGGCATTGGCCCAGTTCGCAGTGCCAGAGAGTTGCTCGAAACTTTTCAAGAGCCGTGCGGAATCACGAGATGACACGGAAGGAACTTCGATGTTAACCCGCTGTAGAAGATCTTGAATTTCATTGCCGAAGAGCTCGAGGCACTCGCTTGGGGTAAAATCTATGAGCGTTAGAGTTAGTGTGGTTCTTATAGAAATGAAAACAGAGTTTGCTACCTCTAAAGTTCAGAGTATCAGGGAATCGGCTGGTCAGACCCGGATTCTGTAACATGAGTCGGTTGATGTCTTTGTCGTAGCCAGCCAGTATGACGATCAGACGTCGTTCAAACTGGGGTTTTGTCAAGCAATCAACCAGCTCGTCCAGTGCCTCTTGAGCGAATCTGCCCTCTCCCAGTCGGTACGCCTCGTCAATCAAGAGTACTCTGCCCAAAGCTCTCTCAAGCAGCTTTTTGGTCTTCGGTCCAGTTTGTCCGATATACTCGCCGACCATGTCGGTTGCGGAAGCTTCGATAACCTCGGCTTTGGCAAGGAACCCCATGTCATAGTAAATCTGACCCATCTTCCTGGCAGTCGTTGTCTTTCCTGTGCCAGGTGGCCCACGAAATAGCATGTTGAAAGGGATGTAATCGCGAGGATCTAAACCGCGAGCCTTGACGTTGGCGGTTATTCTTTGATAGCCTGCAAACTTGGCGGCGGATTCGTCGCAGCCGACCAAGCCCTCGAACAACTGCCGCGTGTTGGTTGTGGCTTGTTGACCGCGGTCGAACTCAGGGTCCATATCAACGGCTTCCAACAGGGAGCCTTTAGTCGTCTGATTCTTGCTCATTCGCTGCTGATGCCGAAGTTTGGCACTGTTGAGAAGAATATCTACCTCGCCAGCATTGCCAAAGTTGGGACGATTACGTGTGCGATCAAGTACTTCCAAAGCAACCTTGATCGCCTGGTCTGTTGCATTGTAACCTTGCTGTACGAGCTTAGCTAGCAATATCTCCTCAAGCTGCTGAATGGTGAAATCCTCAAAGTCGAATGCATCTCCCAAAGGAAATCGTCGGCTTAAACCAGGATTGACGCATTGCAGCATATCTTCCATCTGATCCTTGTAGCCTATCAGAATAACACAGCGATCATCGCCAGGCATGCTCTGAACTTCAGCCACGATGGTGTCTATCACAGCGGTCTTGAAGCTGCCGGTGTTCGAGCCCGATGCTTTGGGATTCAAGGCATACGCCTCATCTATGACAAGCACCTTGCCAACGGTCGAGGCGATGATGCCTTTTGTCAACTTCTCAGACGCTCCTATAACATCGCCAATAAAGTCTGATGGGTTCTTGACCACGACTTCTCCATCCGAAAGGAAGCCAATGTCTACCAAAATCTGGCCGTAAAGTTTCGCTACCGTGGTCTTTCCGGTTCCAGGTGAGCCTAAGAAGACTTTGTTAAGGTTGAACTCCAAAATCGGCTTTTCTTCGAGCTCTCGTTGATAGTTGTATTGAGTCGTCTCGAGGAATGCCTTGACGGATTGCTTCACAGCATCCAGCCCAGTCATGCTGTCCAACTTCTTCCAGGCTGCGCTGTCTGCGAGAGCTCCGATCGGTTCAGGTCCGAGGAGATCAGATTGGGTGAGCATCATATCATCTGGCTGACCACCCTGGCGTCTGAGTAGCATCAACCTTTGGGCTTGTCGATCACGGATTCTGGAGAGAGCTATCTCAACAGCGCGTGCATTGCCGAAGCCTTCACGTCCACGACCGTAACCAATGCGACGTGCAACAACACGGCAGTAAAGTCCGTTAGGACCGCCCTCTACATTCATCCGACCACCAAAGAGCGTCCTAAGCTGCAACTTGAAGATATGCAGAAGTTCGGCATTTTCATAGTCCTGGAACTGAAACTGATGAGGAAAACGACTTTGAAAACCAGGGTTGTAAGCCATTAGCGTTTCCATCTGCTTCCGGTATCCGGCAAGGATAAAAACGACTTTCCCTCGTCGATTCACTACTTCCGGCAGAAGAAAGTCGAGTATTTTTTCACCTGAAGTGTTGCCGCTAGAAACTAGCTGATATGCTTCGTCGATGAAGATTACCCCTCCGCCTTTGCGGCAGACTTTTTCGATGAGCGTCTCGAACCTTTTGACACCTTCGGTGGCAAGGCGAGCGGCGGTGACCTCTTCAAATCTCGATCCGGGAAGTATCCTCAAAGATATCAAGAACTGGGCGTATAGTCGAGCAGCAGTTGTTTTTCCAGTTCCAGGGTTCCCGAGGAATACTGCCCCGAAGCTTTCATTCCGAAGGTTGACTCCCTGCCGAACACTCGTTTCTACTTTGGCCTTGATCCTCAAAAAATGTTTTTTGACCGCCTCGAGGCCAGCAGCCTCCATCATGCTGTCGAGGTGCACGTTGCTACCACCTTCATAAGCTTTCTGATACTGCCACTCTTCCCATGACGGCGATGTGATAATCCATGAGTTTTGTAATCTTTGCGTTGGTTGTGACATTGGAACGGACAGCGGCTGGGGCAAGGTATGTGGTTGTTCAATGCGAAAGTGTTTGCCTGTCGTTGTATACTCCGTAGAGGCATGCAGCGCCCACCAAAGGCTATGTCTAGACAGCGCAAGCCACAGATTTGTGCATTATTCCCTTGTCTAGCAATCAAAGCTTGCAGCGGGACAAGGGATATTTTGGGGCGTAGAATGGGGAACAGGGTAGTTGGGATGGGTCGGCGTGTAGGACTGATGGCTGGCCCAGAACATGACTTTTCCAAGCCTTCGGCTTTCACTGAGTCATCGTTTTGAGTGAAATAGTGTTAGATGAGAGTTGGTGCTTGAGGATTGTCTGTGCTGAGCTGAGACCTCCTCAGACAGCCCGCTCGAAGGACAAAGAAGATATGGATACTTTGAGTCGACACAACACATTATAGATCGTTCCAATATGATCCTCACGCTTGCCGCTGATGATTCGTAGATTCAATCGTGTCTTTCCGCAGGGGGGAACATACTCAGGGATGATCGGCCATTGTGAGACTCGCAATGGCTACCACGTGGCAAACCACCTCGACCGCGCTTTCCCAGAGTTGGAGCTCAAGGCTTGTCATCTACAGAAACTCGAAGCAATCACATGCGCAGCACTTGTTATGCTTTTTCATGGCCGCACGAACATTTTTAGTCGCGCGCCCCTTCCACCATAGTGTGTGCTTCGAAGAGCACTCTTGCCCAAGTATCAGAGATTCGAAATCGCATGCACAAGACCTTGCAAATTTCAAATGAGACGCCAGACTGGCAGCAGCGTTTTTGCAATGCTTCCTGGCCTGTCTCCGACCTCCGTCCGTGGTGAATGTCTGCTTACAGGTTGTGATGCAGTCCGGCTCAGCGCTTGGGTCGGAGTTGCTGTTAACGCCGTATTGCATCCATAACCTTCCATCATCGAAATTGACCTCACGACTCCAGTAAGGCTTTGATTTGCGATGGCGTTTCCAACCACTGTACGATGGCATGTCGGCGGAAGATGGCTGCCTGGTTGGAAAGTTGAAGCAGCCGCATGAGCAGAGCCGGTCGTGTCGATTCATTGCCAACCAGACGACTTCGGCACTTGCTCTCTTGCACCATTCAGAGCAGCACACGCCAGCCTGGCCCCGCGAATTGTTTCTGATGAATTCAAAGTCGCAAGTACATGATGGACTTTGCCACCTACTGCTGTACCGCTCATCGGCTCGATGGACTTTCAATTCTTCAACTACCCGCTCGCAGCAGGCTTGTATGCTGGCCAAATTTGTGTGCGTCTCTTCTGCTCTTGGAATCAACTTGCATATAAAAGAACAGTCGGGGCCATCGGTATTGGGGCCGCTACTGACGCCGTATTGCAGCCAGTAGAACCCTCTGGGGTGTTTGATGCGGCGGGCCCAATATGATTTGCATCCGTATCCTGGGTGATATTTCCAATTTGGTATAACTCTTGGTTGCATGGATGATTCATAGTCAAAACAGCCGCATTGACATAGTTGATCGTGTTGTTGCATGCCTTTCCAGACCAACTTCGAGAAATATCTGCTTCCAGTGTGACAGGTGCCTGGCTTTCCTTGTGTATAAGTCCGGATGTGTTCAAAGTCGCACCGACAGAAATGATGATCGGACTCGCTTCGATGAGAATTGAGATCTTCAGTGATTCGCCAACAGCATTGTTCGATGTTGGACAGTGCATGCTCGTCTGAAACCTGGTTGGCGGTTGGCATCATTTTGCAGACGAATGAGCATTCTGGCCCTTGTGAGCTAAAGCTTCCACCAACACCACACTCCAGCCAGTAAGTATCGTCGTGTTGAAGAACCCTACGGACTCGAGAGGACTTGGCGCCCTCAGAGGTGTTGCGCCTAGTAATAGGTCTTATCTCGGTTTGATCAGACGACACTACTGTCGGCGGCTTGTTCCAGTTGTTGTGGCCATTGCTATATTCATGGGGATTGACGGTCACACTGTCATTACGCTTCTCCGAGGTTTGTCGTTCAAACATGTCTACGGAGACGAGTAACGATGAGGAAATGCGAGTTTTGGCAACAGCTATTCGCATAGGCTGATCCTACAGACCACGGAAACGCGACGTGAGCGGCCATCTTATATGAGAGGTTCATCTTCAAGGTTATCGACCATTGACAATTGCGTGGGTTGGTGCCAAACTTTGTGTGAGCTCGTTCGCTCGGCGAGCAAGATTGACGCCATATTACTGGCTGAGGTTCAGCTAAGGTCATACGACGTCTTTCATAAACTTCTAGTGTCAGATTGTTTTACTGCTTTTAGGTCATCGATAGCCATTGCACAGGAGCGATGTAACGAGGAAGACGTGTTTGTTGTTCTTCGCGAAGAAGTGCGCCGAGGCATCGGCAGATGTTCGGAAAACGAATCGCGAAACGAGTCCCCATGGAGGGGTCTTCTGTGCTCTGCCACTCTTAATCTATCTTCGCTTTGCTTAATTGGATCATCATAAAACCGTTCGTCCCTCGCCTTCTGTGCGATCATCCTCGGATATCGAGTATGATACCTGAGGTGCTGCACAATGTTGAAAATGACTCGCTAGAGTGGCCACTGCACAGACAAGGAAGGACAAGGACGCCTGACCGCGCACCGTCAAAAGCTTCGATACAAACAACAACAAGATGCCAACTTCTATAGGAGGGAGGAAGCTATAACAGATATGGGGCTTAGCTTCTATATCTCAAACACCGAGGGTTATCACCGAAACCGGACGTGACTCGGAGTAGAGTACCAGACTATATTACGCAGCTTAGCTCCAGACATTGAGATTCTTCGACACTTCTTCACCCCAGCCAATCTGACCTCTTCTGAACGTCACACCTACACCACACACACAATGTCTCTCCAGGATAAGATGGCGGTTGTCACCGGCGCTTCGCGTGGCATTGGCGCTGCCATTGCCAAAGCCTACGCCAAGGAAGGTGCTCATATCGCAATTGTCTATGCATCGCCCTCGAGCACGGAATCAGCAGAGGCTGTCAAGAAGGAAATCGAGCAGTTGGGTCGTAAGGCCATCTTGATTCAGACAGACCTGGTCAAGGCAGACTGCGGCGAAGTTGTTTTGCGCGAGACACTGAAAGGCTTCAACACTGAGAAGATTGACATTCTGGTCTCTAATGCTGGTATCTTCAAAGAGAACCACACACTAGAATTCGACGCAGATCTTTTCGACAGGTAAGTCGATTTTCGACGCTTGGCAGCTTTCGTGTGCTGACTTGAGATGGAAAGAACGATGGCGATCAATGTTCGCGCTCCGGCAGCGCTGGTCAAGTCGATTGCTCCGCACATGCCTCGAGGCGGTCGTGTTGTGGTCATCTCGTCCATGGCTTCCACATGGTTCAGTCCTAACATGGACATCTACTGCGCGAGCAAGGCAGCCGTTAACGCAATGATGAAGTGCTGGGCTGTTTCACTGGGCAAGTCCCACGGTATCACTGCCAACGCCATCAATCCTGGCTTCTTCCCTACCGACATCAACTCTCACTTCTCGGACGAGCTCCTGGAAATGTTCAAGAACAAGCAAGCTATTGACCACCGTCTGGCTCACACGGATGACTTGACTGGTCTGGCAGTGTTCTTGGCCAGCGAGCAGTCTAGATGGATAACCGGAGAGACGGTCGAGTGCTCTGGGGGTTCTTCTCTGGGATGAATATTTGCTTGTATCTCGAGCGAGTAATGCGGATGTAGAGGCATTAAACATCACAATAGAACCAGGATCCTCAAACGCAGACTGCTGGCATCGAATCAGCTATAAAAAGGCACAATGTTTTTGGTCGTGATCTAACTTTCCGCAGAGATCGCAAATAAGTCTCGCTCTCAGTGGTCGTCCCAACCCTAAAAAGCAACTTGCCTTCTGACAGCTAATGGACAAGCAGTCTACATACGGAAGCCATAATTCCGGCGCGAATCCTATTACCTTGCATGATTTTTTTCAGCTGTCTAGATGGCAACCGCCAAGCAATTACCAACGCCCGATAATGTCTTTCGAGCTCATCGCAACTGCCCTTTGACAATCTGGACAACGCCAATCTTACGAGACCAAGAATGAAGTGGAGAGGAATATGTACTTCTCAGAGCCAACGCCCATTGATCTCGACAAAGCATCACTGCGGTCTTCCAAGTCTATCTAATCCATCTGGGTGGTTCCAACAACCGAACTGTCTATTGTCACAAAGTACCTTCCAGAAGCACCCCCTTGTTGAATTCCTGCTTTCCCATTCATTGACGTGTTGTAAATGGAACCTTATTGCTCCAGGATATCCATTCATACATAGTGCGGTTATCCTCTCGATACGATCTTGGATTTCCCCCAACACGCAGGCTTACATTCACAACCTCCTCAGTATGGGTAGTGGCAGAAAGAGCGGTCGCGTACCCGCCCTGTTCAGACCAGATGCGCCCAGGAACTCAAAGACAAACGGCTCTGACAAATCGGATCCGGATGGAAACGACCATAATCAACGTAACAGGGATAGCTCTGTTAGGACGCCCGGAAGAAGTATCACAGGTGCCGACAAAGATGAGACTGACGACGAAGTCCGACTATTGTACAACTCGCCTACTGCACAGGAAGTCTGGCTGCTTGTCAGTGAGGTTCCTCCCAAAGCCGTCAAGGAGTGGATGCAGGGGCATCGTGATTTCCCAAAGTCAGTTGGTGACAAGGTGCCACCGTTCATCCACGACCTCGTCAGAGGCGACGACAACGAGATTTGGACGACATTCAGAAAAGGTGGCAAAGAAAGGAATGGTGAACTTCGGCCCTTTGTTGTGGTCCAAGCCACTACAGTGCCCTTTGATCTTCTTGAAGAATATGCCAAAAGGCAGAGAGTTGTTCTCGGAACGGCTCGAGGCCCTGGAGGCAAGGACATCATCACTCTCTCGCCTGTAGGCTGGGAAATTGTTCTTGCCAGGCAGGATGGTGATGGAAGTATACCTCCAGTCCGACCGGATTCCGAAAGCGTCTCTAACACACCATCATCTGAAGCCAAAGGTCATGCTTACATGCTCGCCCATAAGAATAATGTCGTGCCGCATTATCCCATTCCCACTACCATCAAAGGCAGATGCGACGATGCAACCAAGTCATTTGAGAACATCACCCACAACGACGATGTCGCTCGCTGTCAATCAGGCAAACACAAAGCCTCGAACCCTCATTACGTCTGCACAGACTGTCACCATAAAGACCTCGCCTACAACCTCACCAAACACGAAAGAAACCACAAGATCCGCGACAAAGGTTTGTTCCCCCTCTGCACCAAATGTGTCGAACACATATCCGAACACTGGAATATCGAGATCGAAGAAGATCAAGAGTTGGATAATTGCACATGCTTGATCGGCCTTCCACAATGGCTTTGCGTAGATTGTTGGGTCGAATTGGCAAGACTGAGAAGCAACAAGCGTGGAGAAGGTGATAGATGCAGGTGTAATGGACGGACAGGGGGGAAGAGTAATAAGTGGGACTATGAGATCAGTGATACTGTACGTCAATGCTCTGGTTGTGATGAACTTGTCATCAGGAAATGGTGAATGCGGAGTTGGATACATTGCATATTGGCTCACCACATGGACGAAGGACTGACAAGCAGAAGCAAAATACAATGGAGTTCTTCGCACAGCTAGCCAAACAGGAAATGGGTCGCATCGGTAGAACGAATATGTATTGGAATTGAAATGAACTGTCTTTACTTATGATCAATGTGTGTAACAGAATGATGTTAGTGTTCAAAACTCTGCCCACTCGAGCCAGCCCTCAACAACACCCTTCAACAGACCCTTCTTATCACTACGAATGATCTTTTCAAACTCTTGCAGGTTCAACCTCCCACCACCGCCACACAAGACAATTTCCTTTTCTTCTTCATCGAGTCGAGCAAGCTCTTGTAGTCTCTCTCTGGAGGGTATTCCGGACTGCTCCGTCTTCTCAGACTGTCTATGGGTGAATGGAGGGAACACTGCTGACGTCAAGTCTGTGTTTGGAGTCGAGAATGGAGCTTGCAAGTGATTTGTCGAAGGAGAGAGACTGTCAGAATTCGTCGAGGACGCAGCATTCGGCGAATTGTTGCTCTCGCTGGAGGGCATGTCTTCCAACTCTGGCATGTCCGAGAACATATCGTCCAACCGGGCGTCATTCTCAATTTCCCTTGATAGGCGAGGTTCCTCTGCGAGTGATGTTGATGGCGAGTCTGACCTAGGGCTGTCAAGTTGTGTTGTGGACGACGGATCGACGTCGCTTGAGGAGTCGATGATATATCCTGACTGTGCCAACAGATCATCCAGAGATTGCTCTCGAATATTTGTTTCCAGGTCTTCCAGATCATCGTTGAGTGTTTCGCTCTGTTGTGCAATGTGTTCCTGAAGGTCCATGGCAATCTCTCTTGGCGTGGGTAATCCCTCAATTTCATCAGTAGATTCCACATGCAGCAACGTATTGCCGAGGTCAACTTCATCATGCTCTTCCTCGATGTCAAAGTGCGCTTGGTCGTTCGCAGCATTCGCAATAGCCATAAGAGGGTCCACTTCAGAGCCGACGCTTAATTCTTTTCGATGCGCGTTCGCTTCTTGAACATACTCGTCAATTTCTTTTCGGAAGCGACGGCGCTCCTCTCGAGTTTTTCGTACACGCTCTGCCAATTTTTCTTTCTTCGCAAAGATAGGATCAATCAGCTCGTTGAGTCCTTCTTGGACGACCTGGAAGATTACTTCTGTACCGAAGTCTTTCTCTGCCACAGGGACGTCGTAGGCACGGCCTCTCTCGAGTATACCTTCAGATAGGTCGGGTATTAGATCTCCCTCAACCGTACATGCTCCTTGATCCGAATTTTGCGCTGCTGGAATCATTCCTTGAGCCATATCCATGAGATCTTGATGCCACCTTTTTTCTGGGTCCTCTAACGTAGTTTGGCCACGTGTTCGTCGAGAGTCGGTCTCAACCATGTATCGGTGTACTCCTTCAGTTTCTACACCGTCGACCGCCACACTATCGGATCGGTTGAGATTGTTGGTGAATTCTGTGAGGTACTCCAGGGGCAATGTATCGGTATGAGCTAAGCTTGGTGGCAGAGTACCAACACCATAACGATGAGCCACAGTGCTGACAAGACTTGAGTCTGGCAGTTCCAGCCCATCTGGCAACACTGCCGAATTAAATGGTCCCGCGTCTGGTCGTACTTGGTTCTCCCCAAAGCGATCAAGTATCTTCATGGTGGGCGCTCTCGTCTGTCCAGGGGGAACATCTTCCTGTGCGAAAGCTGCACTGATCGGTTGACTGGAATGAACGACTTTGGCGCCGTAGCTGACCATGTCGTACTCTGCAGCTCTGATCATGTCACCTACAATGTTTTTCTGAACAGCGTATTTCGCACTAAGCATACGCAAAAAATCTCGACGACTGATGTATCCGTCACCATCGACATCATAACCGAGGAATATTCGATCCATCGAGGTCCGCTTACTAGTGCGACGAAGGTAAGCCATGCCTAGTATGTATTCTTTGAAGCCGATGAGCCCATTGTTGTCAGTGTCGTAGAAGTTGAACATGCGGTCGTAGAGAAAACTAGGTTCGACAGGACGTTCCCAGGTCGGAGATGTCATGACCTTGTTAAAAGCATGTCGGTCGACAGCAAGGCCAATCTGCATTGGATCCTAAAGACAGTTAGAGAAAGGCAACTAGATTAGTGCGAACTGCACTGAGCAGAAGGCATCTCCTCTTAGCGTCTGGAGGTAGGAACGATTACATACCTCTGGATAGTGAACGTTGGCTTTGCATTCGAACTGATCATAGAATACTTGGATAGTCAAATCATCAAAGCCTGATTCAGTAGCCAATTCCCTCTTGAGCGAACTCTTCAAAGCTGGCCATTCTGTCATCGAGTCGCCAGGATACCAGGGTTCAGAGACCTGGTGGTTCTGGCCCAGATAAGAAAGAGGGACCTTAATTTTAGTGAAGAGATGAGTTTTGGGGTGCATCGGATGGGATTCGCATGTCGAGCAAAGGTCGAAGTCAGGACAATTATTGCAGTGCCAGCGGACACCGAGTATAGGATACTGACCACATTGTTCACACCTGATACCAGTGTGGACATAAAGACGACGCATCGCCTCTTCCTGAGCTATGTTGTACACCAAGCTCTTGACTCTATTGCACAGTCAGCCTTTAGCACTTGGATGTGCTTTGATAATAGATACCCTTGAGCAGGCTCCCTGTCGTCCTGATGATCCGAATCAGCAGAGGTCTCACTAAGACCCCGTTCTGTATCGTCGGGGATCATTGGCAGACTTTCAAGGCCACAGATGTCAGCGAAGGCTCTGGCAACAGCCGCTTGATGGAATTTCCATGATCCTGAGCAGAGCATGTGGATCTTAGCAAGCAGCTCATCAATGTTAGGTTGCCGCAAAAGAGGGACCAGCTCCCGGAGATCCCTCGAGGCTTCCAACTGCTCAGTAGACAGACTCTCATCAGGCTGAATCAATATCGCAAAGATGGCCTTGAGAGCAGCCTCTTGAATTTTGATGGTCAGATCGAAAGCGCTTGAGTTTGGGATGTTCAAGGCTTCTTGAATCTCGACTACGGTAGGTGGCGCGGGCCCATTTGGAAATCTGACGAGAACTAGAGAGGTCAGTTATCAATTGTGAGTAATCGAATGAAGATACTTACGGCCTTCAAAATCAACATTCAACAGTCCGAAGGGAAGGGATGGTTCAGACGGGGATGAGGCCCATATCCTTGTGCGATCGCGTGTGTGATTACGAGCCCTAACAGCGCCACGTCGTCGTAGGTTGGCGGAGGTGTCTTCTAAAGGCCAATTTGACCAGATAATATAAGAGCTGTATGCCGCGATGAAGCCTGTAGTGACCAATACCCATGGGCGCGAAAATAACGATGGAGCATTAGAAGGCATGCTTGGAATGAGAAACGGACAATTAACAGAGCAAATCAGTGACCCTCCAACGATCAATCATATTTGATGTTTGTTGCCGAGCTGAGAAGAATGAAGAGGTGTCTGCAGTCGGGAAGGATGATGTGTTGCCTGCGGTGTACGAAATCTCCAGCCGCGGTAGTCGCCGAGTAGCAATCAAGACGGCAGGTACTGAGGGAAAAGGCAGTCACAGCAACTCCGAACGCTATTGAACACACTTTCCCATCTTGTCGATGCTGAGTCTGGTATTGAAGAGCATTCGCCTGACCGAGGCCTCGCGCATCGGATGCTTGGCGGGCTTCGAGTCGACAAATTCACCATCACGCATGCGACATACATTACAGAAAATTTACGATGATATAATACAGAGTGGTATATGTACAATTTTGTAGAATAGACAAGCCCAGATGGGTCTCAAAGCCAGCCAACGCTCAAGCTCCAAACGCCGTAAGATGGTATGAGAAAAGATGATTATGACCTGGATTGCCACAGCTTCCTGGCAGCGTTCATGAGAGGGGAATCATATCTGCTTTCGCCAGCCTCCAAGACGCTGCGGATAATTCCTGATGTGTCGGACTGAATCTTGGCCTCAACAGCTCTGGCCTTCTCTTCGGACAGGCGCTTCTCTTCTGCGCCTCTGGCCTGGGCCAAACGCTTCTTCATAGCAGCAATCTCCTTCTCCTCATCGTCTCTAGCCTCGAGCTCCTTGATCCAAGCATCACGCTTGTCCTTCTTCTTCTTTTCATCAACCAAATCGTTGTACTCCTTGCGCTTGTTGCGATCTTTCTCCCAGTAAGCGGAACCAGCAACCATGGCGAGCAGAGTGAAACCCTGGGCGTAGATACGGCGGCGGAACATGCGGTTCGTCTTTGCGTGGTCACCAGACTTCATCGACTTGGTAGCTTCGTAGAGAGCCCAGACGGTCAGACCGCAACCGAGCGGGATGAGAGGCTCTTCTACAATTCTGCGGCGCAGCTTCTGCCATCTACTCTCCTCGTAGAAGTCGCTGGTACTGGTCAGATACCAATGACTTCAGAAGCAGGCCATCTCTGGTGACTTACGCATCATTGTCAAAGGACGAAGGCGGCGGCGCACTGTTCATGATGGGCGGCGAGATTTCGGACGACTACAGTGGGCTGATACAAGATTCGGAGGGGTATATATGTACGCTTCTCCGTGGTCGGGCAGAGGCAAGATGGAAGAGAGTGCTGGTCGATTGACGGTTAACTGTATGTCGAGCTCGGCGTGATTGGCCAAAAGCTACAACCAAAAGTCGATGATGATGTTGACGGCCCGAGCGTTGCGGGACCTCCGACACCGCCTTCAGCCCTGTGGACTATCTGGAGCTGCTGCTGCCGTGTCCCAAAGAGTCATCCGAGCGACTCCCTCAGCTCATCTCTCACGCCATTCTATCGCTCCTTCCCCGTCGCAATCCCTCTCTTTCAATTCCGCAGCCTCCGTCTCGACAGACATGGCACAGAACGGAACTTCGGGCCAGGAGGCGCAGGAGCCTGTCACACCCAAGCTCAACTCGCTCTCGTTGACCGAATACGCAACAAACCCATCTCCACCGTCGCAGGACCCCCGACAAAAGGCAATTGACGCCGGAGTACCCGAGTCCTTCCTCTTGCCCAATGGCTATCCAGACTACCTCCGTCTCATCCTCACCTCGCGCGTCTACGATGTCATTGAGCAGACTCCCCTCACACATGCTGTCAACCTTAGCAATCGTCTCGAAAGCCAGGTCTTCCTCAAACGCGAGGACCTACTTCCCGTCTTCAGTTTCAAGCTGCGCGGAGCTTACAACAAGATGGCACATCTGAGTCCGCAAGAGAAGTGGAAGGGTGTCGTCGCTTGCTCGGCTGGCAACCACGCCCAGGGTGTCGCATATTCGGCGCGCAAGCTCAAGATGCCCGCAACCATCACCATGCCCCTCGGAACACCCGCTATCAAACACACGAATGTCTCGCGACTTGGTGGTGCCGTCGTTCTGCATGGAAACGATTTTGACGAGGCCAAGGCCGAATGCGCCCGTCTTGCTGAGGCCCACGGTCTGACCAACATCCCCCCCTTCGACGACCCTTATGTCATTGCTGGTCAAGGTACCATTGGTATGGAGATTGTACGTCAAGCCGATCTGACCAAACTTGAGGCTGTGTTTTGTTGTGTGGGTGGAGGAGGTCTGATCGCCGGTATCGGAGTCTACATCAAGAGAATTGCGCCTCACGTCAAGATCATCGGTGTCGAAACATACGATGCAAACGCCATGGTCCAGTCTCTGAAGCTGGGCAAGCGTGTCACTTTGAAGGAAGTCGGTCTGTTTGCCGACGGTGCTGCCGTCAAGACGGTCGGAGAGGAGACTTTCCGTCTGGCTAGCGAAGTTGTCGACGATGTCATCATGGTCACAACCGATGAGACATGCGCTGCCATCAAGGATGTCTTCAACGATACTCGGTCCATTCTTGAGCCTGCTGGTGCTCTTGCTCTTGCTGGTTTGAAGAAGTACGTTGCTCAGAACCCCAGCTCGGACCCCAAACGCCAGTTGGTTGCTACTGCTTCTGGTGCCAACATGGACTTTGATCGTCTGCGCTTTGTCGCCGAACGTGCTGCTATTGGTGAGAAGAAGGAGGCTTTGCTCATGGTCGCCATTCCGGAAAGGCCTGGTGCCTTTGCTGCTTTGGTCAAGGCTGTCCATCCCATGTCTGTCACTGAATTCTGCTACCGCTATGCTTCGCCAACCGAGGCCAACGTCCTCATCGGCATCAGTTTGAACGCCAACACTCGCGAGCACGATCTCGCCGATCTCATCCACCGTCTTTCCAAAGAAGGCATGACTGCTGTTGATATCTCAGAGAACGAGACTGCCAAGTCTCACATCCGTTACCTCGTCGGTGGCCGTAGCAAGGCCTTGAACGAGCGCGTCTTCGCCTTCGAGTTCCCTGAGCGTCAAGGTGCTTTGTTCAAGTTCTTGACAACCTTGCAGCCAGGATTCAACATCTCTCTCTTCCATTACAGAAACCATGGTGGAGACATCGGCAAGGTCTTGGCCGGCATCCAATGCCCACAGGGCCAAGAGGAGAATCTGAACTCTTTCTTGACTGAGCTGGGCTACGGTTATGTCGAGGAGACCAACAACCCAGTCTTCAAGATGTTCATGACCGAGCCTTGATCAATCCGTCTTCCATCGACCGCTTGGCTTCTACTCAAAGCACCGGTCCAGCATACTCTGTGATTAATATGCGATTTGCTGCAGTGCACCACACACTTCTTCCGATACCCAGTCACGTTCACAACTTGTTCTATTCATTTTCCTTGCTTTGTAAACTACACGATATGATTTCCTACTTCTCTCGCAAACACTATAGACTTGGCTTGCTTCTACCAGCGCACAGAGTTGGACCGGTATTGGGTGTACAAAGGTTTCGAGACCATCGGGTGTATGTTCCTTTCTCCTCATAAAACTTCGCGGATCACGCGCAATTAGAGTATGATTGTATGCATTGATTGATTGAACGAGTTACTCCATTGTCCTACTGTAAGGTGTGTCACCGCCAATTCAGTGCTGCTCAAAGTCCTCACCGCCGGTCCCTATTTCTGTGGAATGCCACGAAACCTTGGCACAATCACCACCTATAAATCATATCGTTCAGGTCTTAGAATAACAAGAGAGACGGATCTGTCAACAAGGTAACCATGAGATGAATGTAGGCAACACTGGAGCTATGAATAGCTGAACTTCTTGGCATCTCTAAGTCACACTTTATGTTCCTGCAGGCATGGAGGCGGGGAAGGACATGTGGGTCATCTCGTAACGAGGAGGTTCCTGACCGCATTCGGCTTCTCACCACTTGTCTATCGAGGCAATATGCTCTTCAAGCTCGCCGAGTTCAGCATCACACGTCGCAAGACATACAAGCCAAGACAGACGTACGACGACAGAATCTGTTCGCGGCAAAGCTGGCAGTAACATCGTTTGTTCATCGCGGCTGCCTCTCCTGCTTGTCTGACGCCGATCAGAGGGCAAGATCGTAGAAACGAAAAAAGGCGGGTGTCGACTTGAAGCTCCGTGATCAACATGTGGTCATGTTGCATGCATCCGGCGGTCAGGCCAGGCAGATTGTGACGATGTAATGTTTGCAGACCATCACCATACTTTTCGCTTGCAAGGTTGGTCCAGGATGCTGCAGACATAAAGAGCAATTCTCCAGACGCTTTCCATCGAACCTTCCACTTTGAACGGAGCAACAATTCCTCTCACATCTACAGGTTCGTTCAGAGACTTGTTGATCTTCAACATCATTTTGCTTCTTGTTTCGACGTCCCGACAAACTTATCAATCTGCAATCAACTCCTCCCGACACAGCCACCATGCAACTCCCTCTAGCTCTCGTGGCCGCTGCCGCGACTCTCCTGACTAGTGTCACGGCTCTCCCTCACCAGAAACGTCTGGCCGAAAGCGAGCCCTGGCATCTTTCAAGACTGGCCGTCTTTACAGGATTCAATGGTGCCAAGAACAGTTCCATTGCTTTCAATCTTGTCGACAACAATGCTGGTCTGCAGATGAACACAACCTGTTCGCGCTCTGTGCTTGGTTCGGTCGAAGATCCGAACAACTTCTTTCCTTGTGCCAATAGAGATCTCAACTTCAGATGGGATGGTACCACTCTGCGTCTCCAGAGATACTACAAAGATACGGCGTAGGAGATCACCCCTGGATATAACGAATGTGGATTACTGACGTAGTATAACAGCGTCGGACCATGCCCTCTGTATTGTACCGTCACCGCTTATGGCAACGGAACACCTAACCTCGTCCTCAATTATCTTGCTGAAGAGGGCAAAGGTGAGACATGATCTGCCTTACTCCACTCCTGCTACAGACGGTGCTAACGCTCTTCTGACAGGTACCCATCAAGATACTCTTGACATTCCCGTTACCGAAATGGTTGCCTAAATTCTCGGATTCCAATACGACTTTGTAATGACAAGCCAATGAGCAAAAGCGATAGTGACAGTGTACGGAGTAATGATGTATGTTATTGATTCGGTGGAGAAGGAAGCTATTACGGCCATGGGGTCTTTTCAACTACAGCAACGTAACATTGCGATACTTTTCTACTCGTCCAGTCGACCTGTATTCCCATGAATTTGCCTCGATACAAGACATACATATCCATTGGCTATCTGTCAATATCGCATATATCTCAAGCACAGAGCCATGTGGAGATATATATTAGTCGTTTATTTTTAGCCCTTGAAGGATGCGCACAAGTGATCGTGGTCGTGGCAGAATCAACACACAGCTTGGCTCTCAAGGCACCAGGATAATATGCTATGGTATAAACAAGTCAACAGCAATCATGTGAGTAAGTATTATCGCACAGAATCAATTCACGACCACAACACCCAGTCAATCCTACAGCATGAAGCTTACCACAGTCACCGCCGGTCTTTTGACCTTCTCTACTCTCGGTCAAGCAGCCATCAACTTAACTTGGACACCTGATGAGGTCGGCCGCATCCGTATTGGCGATGAAATCAGAGTCTCATGGGAAACCGATCGAACTTATGTGCGTCCCAATACCTCGCATCACTCTCCTGATAACAAACAAGATACTGACTATTCGATCCTCAGGATCTCGAGTTCAAATTCGTAAAATGGCAAAAAGACGGTTGGAAACCAATCACGACCTCCTTCCAGAATCTCAGACAGCCTGCCGGTGAAGGTGGATATGTATTCAATGTTCCAAAGGTGCCGCATAACAAGTAAGTTTATTTCCCGCTCTTGCAGTGAAAGAAGCATAGAAGGACTGATTGGTTGTTGGAATAGGTTGTATGGGTTCTGGCTGGAAGGATCAGAGATTGATAAGAATGCCGGTCATGCTAATTTGACTTCTTGGTTCATGGTCAATAAGAAGGGGTATGGTGAACCTAGGGATCTTAAAGCATAGATGTAGGATCCTTGTCTCCTCAAACGGCCTTGGGATTCAGAAATGTACTGCCATGATTATGCAAACAAGCTGCTCTTCCTTCCTTCCTCATGCGCTTACCGATCTTGTATGGATTTGGGATGTCGTTTAGGAGTGAATGACCCCTCCCCCAAACTCCTACAAACGCGCGTTTCGATCCCCAACCTCGGCAATCGCACTCGATGTAGACGGATGAATTGGAAGCGGGCTTCAACCGTCTTTTCAAAAAGGTAGGAGGTATTGTTTATTGTCAAGGTTGAACTGCTCCAATTGGCCAGTCGGTTTACAACCTAGAATTTGCACGAGTCAAGATCCACAGATCTACAATGGAGATGGGTCCATAAATAGCTACATACCCCTCGAAGGATTCAACCGTCGTCATCACAACTTGTGCTACTGCTAGTTAAGACTATACAAGCCTCCTGAAGAGTGGTTACGACTACTTTGCTTGGCACCGGAATCAAGACGCAAGATAAAAAGCTACCAAACACCTTCAAGAATAGTCCAAGGATACCAATCTTTACCAATCATATACTCAAGAACATCATGAAGAACGCTGCGGTTTATGCAGGCCTCGTGGCCAGTGCCTTCTTCACCCTCGGTCAGGCAACGGTCAACCTTACTCTCGTTCCTGCTGTGAACACTGTACGCATCGGTGAACAGGTCAATCTCGAATGGACCACCGACCAAGACTACGTACGTCTGATAACTCAATTGCCGGCGAAAGCAGCCAATACTAACGCCTCGCGCACAGAAACTCGAGTTGGAGTTCGTCCAGAAGTTCGACGGTGGCTGGTCCCCAGCCAAATACGTCTTCAAGAACCATCGTTTCAAGGCTGGAGATGGAAACTACACTTTTACCATTCCCAAGGTCGAGCCTAATCGGTGAGTGGGTTCTGCTGCTTTGTTGTTGTTTGCGTTGTTGCCGGTTCGGAAGCTGACAAGGGTTTGCAACAGCGAGTATGCTTTGTGGCTTTCTGGAGAGAACATCAGTGGTTCTGGAGGTTATGCCAACCTGACCAATTGGTTTGTGGTCGAGAGCCAGTACGAGGATCTGAAGTAAAGTCATATGTTTGACCTCCGTCTCAGACGGAACTCACGCTCCTTTCGTACTCCAGATTTCTGCATTGACTTGTTGTCAGTGGCTCAGATAGATCAATTTTGACCACTCTTCTTGTCAAGTTGTAGTCGAATGACTTTGAAATGTTGGCTAGTTTTGATACTGGCCTAAGCAAAAGTGCGAGAGCTCTTCTCAACGGAGAAGTTAGCGTAGGAGCGTCTAAAAGAAACCTGTACCAGAGTCGATGGCCCCAAACGCAGACCGGACAACAAACCATGGCAGGAGGCAGTTTACTCAGAGCGGGTAATCCTTCGTGCTCTGTCTGTTGATGGCTTCTTGCAGAGACACCACAGCAGGCTGAGAGGTCGGCTTAGGTTCCATTCCTAACCGCGGCGCTTAATCGTCAAGCAGTAAGCATGGTGTATGAACGAAATAGTTGAAGGGAGATTGGCCAGCGGATGCCACCGGTGGTGAGAGGATTGGCAGCTGCACAGACCATGCTGCGTTGGTTCCTCCCGCAAGCGCCCATCTGCAAATCAACCATTCTGCTTACCATAACGTTAACTTGCTGGTCAATGGATATGTTACCATTCGCTGACAGCCTGTTATTGATAAACTCGCAGGTCCCACGCATGGAGACACAGTATATGAACTCCTATTGACGAACAGTCGCGACCAGACCTCCGCATGTCCTTCAGCTGAGCGCAACGACCCGGCTAATTTGGTCAGCAGTAATCCATTGCTATACGACGAAATGATTCTCTGCATCTTGAGATATGCCTTGATTACAGCTGGAATTCTTAGTGCTCTATATTGTACACTCCTAGGTCTTCTCACGACATCATGGTTTCAAGCACATGTGGTATACTTGCACGCCATACAAATGACTTGGGGAAAGGACCTCGATGTCCCAGAAGTTTTTGGCTTCCTTCACAACCAGGTCACTCCGTTTGAGATCGAGTCTGCAAGCGGCAAGGCATTGTACGCCTGGCACGTCCTGCCTGTAGAACTGTACAGGCAACACGAGCAGAAACTTCGGACACAACCAACTGGGCTTTCACCAAACATCACATCTCAACTTGCGTTTCAATTGCTTCGCGATGACCCTGAGGCTCTGCTGGTCATCCACTTTCACGGAGCTGGCGGTACCGTGGGATCAGGATATCGCTGCCCGAACTATCGAGCACTTTCAGCTGGTCGACCTGACAAGCTTCATGTTTTGACATTCGATTACCGTGGCTTCGGGCGAAGCGCTGGCACACCCACTGAAAGCGGGCTTATCGTTGATGCCTTGTCTGTCGTCGAATGGGCCATGAATGTAGCAAGAATTCCACCAGCACGCATACTCATATACAGCCAATCTATGGGTACAGCTGTCAATATGGCTGTCGCTGAACATTTTGCCTTGCAAGAGCCACCAGTCGTATTTGCTGGGCACATTCTGACTGCTCCATTCGTCGACGTAATCACTCTCGTTTCTACCTATAGCGTAGCTGGAACCATCCCCATTCTCGGACCCATAGCCAAGGTTCCGGTACTCTTCAATCATCTCCGCAGATACATCTACGACAAATGGTCAACCAAAGACCGAATCGCCTCATACATCAAGGCTAACGAGGTCAACAGACGCAAATATTGTATCACCCTTATTCATGCCGAGGATGATTATGATATTCCTTGGACACACACTCCTCAACTATTCTGGCATGCTATCAGCGCGACCAGACCGACAGGCATCGGCTTTGAAGAGCTTGAGCTGCTCAAATCCAAAGCTCGGATTGACAATGGTCCCGCAGGCAGTGTTGTTGAATGGAAAACTGAATGTGGCATCATCAGAGAGGAGATATTGAAATATGGTCTGCATGATGTGATTATGGGTAACCCGATCATATCTTTGGCTGTCATGCGAATCTTCAACCCATAGAATCCGTAGATAGACATTTAACATAGACACGGTTAGGAAAAGACAATATGGTTTTTGGCAATCAGACACTAGCCACTGAGGGCAGCACCTTTTGTTCTTCCTCCACATTGATCAGAAAAACTTCTGTTCATATTGTCATTGAATACGGAAACAAACACATACGGCCACAGTCAGCTGAAAACTGGGCATCCCGTCCGCTCTGCCATACATAAGCAGTTAAACGGCAGATTAGTACTACGGTGGGTGACCACGTGGGAATCCCTGCTGCTGTTGTTCTCCATTTTGTTTTGCGGTTTCGCACCTTCCTCCTTCTCCATGGCCTTGTAGGGGAAGTCGATACATCCTCGATACATATCGACTCAGTTGTTGTGTTGATCAGTCTTACCATAACTTGGTGAGCGATACATAAATCGACGTCGAACCATCTTGCTCAGCACTCTTCAATGCTCATGTATGACAACGAGCTCTTGTTTTCTGATACTAATTAAAGACCGTGATAGCAGCCAATGTGTTAGTCATAGGTGCAAGATATTATGCTGAGTATCAATGCCCGTGGACGGACGGCATCGTGTCTGCCGTTGAAGCGATCCGCTCGGCTTTTGAATAAGCCGTCCGCCGCCTGAGGCACGCACTTCACCATCACGCCAGAAACAACGTGTTTTTGTCGCATCCCTCGATAATTTGTGCGGATTCTGATTTGATGATACCACTATACCGGAAGGCAGGTCTTTCTCACTTCTCTACGTGAATGTCTAGATTATATAAAGTCAGGTAATGATTGTGTTGTTGGTCCGTTACATTCTACAGAGCTTCCTTCCATCCATACAACAATAACATCAACTCAACGGCAACAACCATGAGCACTATCCACACTGTCGCTAAGCTGATTGGCTTAACATCTGCTGCTTGGTTGTCTGGTATGAATACACATTCCGTCCGCACAGACACACTTTCATTCTAATCAGACCTAGGCAACATCTCAGCACTTTCCTTAATATCCGTTCCTGCTGTTGCCACTGTCAAAGCAGAGTCTAAACTCTCCAATGGTCTAGCCGTCAGGATTTGGGAGCAGAACTACGAACTCGGAAAATCGCAAAACCCTCTCATCGCACTCACATCAGCGACCTCTCTTGGCTTTTTGGCATGGTCGCTTCGCGGGCTTCGCACAGTGAGCGTGGTTGGTCTGAGACCTACTCCCTTGTTTGCAATTGCGGCGCTTTCGACTTTTGGACTGATGCCGTTCACGATTGCCTTTATGATGGGGACGAATAATAAGCTGTTGAAATATGCTGAGAAGGCGAAGAAGGACGATCTTTCGGTGACTGAAACTGAAGACGTGGATGGACTGCTAAAGCGATGGACATTCCTCAACGGTGTCAGGGGTCTGTTCCCTCTTGCTGGAGCGGTGGCCGCTGGCATTGCTATCGTTGCTTGACCTGGGATCTGAGTACAACCCGAAAATGACGACATCTGATCTCGGGTTTTGATTAAAAGCCTTGGATGTATTTACATAAGAACAGCATACCTTTATATTCTACCTTTCTGCTTACTTTTACTATCAACTCTCTTGACCTCACAGGTCACACAGGACTCGGTCAGTGCACTCATCCCAAGATGCCTTCCCGAATTGCTCTTCTCGGCGCCACAGGACAAACAGGTCGAGGAGTACTGCAAAATCTTCTCGAGCAAGATGTAGACATCAACATCTACGTCCGTTCAGAGAGCAGATTGATTGACATGTTCCCATCAATATCGTCCAACGCCAAAGCCACCATCTTCGAAGGCGTTATTTCAGACCAATCTCTGATCGTCAAACTCTTGACTGGTGTCGACACCATAATCTTCACCCTAGGCTGGAACGAAAACAGACTTGGCACTCATATCATCGAAGAAGGCGCCAGTGCCATCATCACTGCTCTGCAAGGAATATCAAAGCACAGCGAGCAAATATCAGCACCGCCCAGACTTATTTTCCTCTCCTCTGTCTCGTGGAATGAGAGATTGAATCCGATCGACAATCCACCGCTCATGACAAGAGTAATCAGACAAGCCTTTTACTACCCCTACCAAGACCTCCTCGCCGGCCAGAAAATCCTCTGCTCACAGCCTCAGCTCGTCAATGTAACCTTGATACAACCAGGCGCTTTGATAGAGGAAGCAGCATCTGGTTACGACATCAGTATCGATAAAGTGGGTGTGGGCATCAGTTATACCGATCTATCAGCTGCAATGGTGGAAATCGCGATGGAAGGGAGATTTGCAGATATTCCTGCTGTTGTGGTGACGAGTAAAGCTGGATACGATTTTGGAAGGTATGCAGGAGTGATATTGCCGAAAGTTGTCAAGGGTTTGGCTGCGTCATTCTTGCCTGGATTTTGGATGGTGAATGATTTGATGGCTAGATTTTGGTCGTAGATGCATAAAGGAAAGAGCGATTCGGTCTTTGATGTGTCATTGTTGATGCAGTCTTTTTCTACGTAGATTTTTCCATTTTCTTGCACAAAGACATGATAGATCCTCATAGACATTGTACATAGCTACGTCGTGCTGCTGCCATCAGTATCGTCGAAGATATGGAAAACGATTCACCGAACAATTCTCTTCGGCTTTAGGAGATGCGCCAGAGTCCGAGGGACGATTGTTATCAACATCCGTCACCAAACCATGATATAGTCATTAGAATGACGATTGAGTAAACTCTCCATACATCATATGTCCCACAACCCATACAGATATAAGTGCTATACTCGAGTAGAGTACACATAATCCGCTCCATCAAAAAAGGGAGAAAACAAGGACAACGCTTACACCAAATTCGCTACAATGAGCTCTCGACCATCTTCCATCAACAATTTAACCACAAACGATACTCTCATCACCTTGCTCTATGCAGAAAACATCCTCCTCCCAATCTTCATAGCCGGTACATCAACAGCCCTATCAACATGGGTGATCCCCATGATCCTCACCAACCCATCTTCCAAATCCGCCATCTACCAATTCAACACCACCGTAGCGAGAGGAGGCAGATTTCTCCAACCGCTGAGTCGCTTTCTCGCCGCTTCTTTCGCTGCTTTAACATTGCTTGTCTCTCAACATCCAGATCAGTCGGTCGCTGCGCATTGGAAATATTGGGCTTTCGGGACCGTGGTGTTGGTGTCTAATGCCCCTTATGAGATTATTGCGGTGTTTCCTGTGAACGATCGAGTGGAGGCGTTGGGAAAGAGGAATAGGGATGGGGATGGGGATTTATCTGAAATTGAGAGGAAAGAGTTGGTCGCTTTGTTGAGGAGTTGGCAGAAGTGGAATATGGGAAGGGTGGCTCTTGTGTTTTTGGCTGGTCTGATTGCCCTTTGGACTACGTTTGATACGTTAGCGAATAAGTGATGCGACAAACATGACCGAGGGGCTAGGTTTCCTCGACAGTCGGTTTGACAAGAGTTTTCAAGGAGGTCGCCGGTTTTTTACTTGGATCCTTCTACAATACATAGTTTGAATTGAATGGTAGTCACATTGATTTCAAGGATGATTGGACACAAGGTACTGAAGATAAAGGAAGTGAATGACTTTCTGTATAGAGATCTATAGGTCTTAAATAAAAGAAAAGCTATGTACAGAGCATAGGCGTATGTAAATTAAGGTCCCGTACACATTAGGGATATGAATTAGAGATCATGAAAAATAAAAATGGAGCATCAGCTTAACGACGGCTGGGCATGGTGCCGTTGTTGATGTAAACCAGGATCTTGTTGGATCCACCACAGGCCTCGGTCTTGTTGCCAGTGCAAGGGTAGTTGCAGCCGGAGGTCAGGGGGTCAGAACCGGCGATCAAGCTGGCGCTAGGAGCAATTGAGCCACCGTAACACTCTTGGTAGTACTCGGCACCACAGACGCGAAGGCCGCTCTTGGCACAGGCGTCAAGGCAGTTGGCAATGGTGGCGTTGTTGGAGCCGCCAGTCATGCTCATGGTCTGAGGCAGAATACGACCGTTGCTGCCATCGGTGTAACAAGCCATCAGGTTCCAAGAACCATAGCTAGGACGAGCGCTGAACTTCTGGGTCCAGGTGTTGTCAACGTAGACGGAGAGACGGTTTCCGGCGCCGCAGGTCTGGGTCTTGTCACCGCTGCAGGCCATGTTGCAGTCAGTGGCCTTTGTGCTCGAAGTGGGAGCAGCGTTGGCACACCAACACTCGCTGCCGTATTCGGTTCCTGCGTACTTGTAGCCTAAGCTTTGGCAGGTAGAGGCACACTTGTAGGGAGTGTTGTCGCTCTTGGAGCCAGCAGAGTAGGCCAGGGCGCGAGGATTGCCATCAATGAAGCATCCGTACGAGGAGAATCCGGTAGGAAGCGACAGAGCAGATGAAGTGGACGAGGTCGAAGACGATGTGAGCGTAGAGAGAGTTGTGGCCGAGGAGCTGCTTGTCTGGCTTGCTGAAGTTGAAGAAACGATCGAACTGCTTGAGCTGATTGTTTGGCTCGAAGAGGTCGACGAGACTATGCTTGAGCTGCTCGACTGGGTAGCCGAAATCGAGGTGGAGGAGGCCACGCTCGAACTGCTTGTCTGGCTTGCCGAGCTGGAGGAGATAACGCTCGAGCTGCTCGTCTGACTTGCTGAACTGCTTGATTGGCTAGCTGAGCTGGAAGAATCGCTGCTGGAGCTGCTCGACTGGCTTGCTGAGCTTGAGGAAGCGATGCTTGAGCTGGTTGTCTGGCTTGCCGAAGTGCTCGACTGGCTGGAAGAGCTGGAAGGAGCAGTGCTTGAGCTGCTGGTTTGGCTTGCTGAGCTTGAAGCAATGGTGCTTGAACTGCTAGACTGACTAGCGGAGCTTGAGAGATCAGTGCTCGAACTGCTGGACTGGCTTGCCGAGCTACTTGACTGGCTTGCTGGGCTGCTTGACGACGATACCGAGCTGCTTGAAACCGAGCTGCTTGAAGCTGAGCTGCTTGAAACCGAGCTGCTTGAAGCTGAACTGCTTGAGACTGAAGACAAGACGTTTGACTTGGCAACCTTGACAGCAGAAATGACATTGTTGCTCGAGGCGGGGTAGTCAGCCATGCTCTGTTTGAGCCAACATGTGCCTGAGTTGAGGCCGTTGGCACCACCAACATAGGTGAATCCTTGACAGCCGGAGGAGGCAGCTGCGTCACAGGCTGCCATACAGTCAAGGTATGAAGTAGATGCCTGAGCGTTGGTGTACGAGCCCACTGAGTTATCAGCAGAGCAGGTGACATTGTAAAGATTGCCGTTCGAATCAGTAATGGTCTGGCCATTTGCTTGGGGGCAAAGGCTAGCGGAAGGAACTCCGGTAGAAGAGGAGACCGTGCTTGATGAAACTGAGCTCGATGAGACCGAGCTTGAAGATGCTGAGTTCGACGATGCCGAGCTCGAAAGAGCAGAAGTGACGGTACTTGACGAGCTTGTAACAGTCTGCTTCAAGAATCCAGAAATGTAGTTGTTACCACCTGCAGGGCTGGCGCTACCTAGGGCATTCTTGAGATAACAGGCTCCACTGCCCTGGCCGTTGGCACCTCCAACGTATGTGAAGGCCACGCATCCTGTGGTATAGTCGCAAGCGGTCATGCAGTCAGCGTATGTGTTTACAGCCTGGGCATTTGCAAAGGATCCGATGGTGGTGTCTGAGCTGCACTTGATCGTGTAGATTTTTCCGTTCGAATCGGTAACATCCTGCGAGTCTACAGTTGGGCAAAGGTTGCTGGATGCTGAAGCGGTTGCTGCTGACGAGGTCGTCGAAGATACCGAGCTTGAAGATACAGCCACCGAAGAAGAAGCCGATCCACTCTGAGTCGAGCTGAGCGAAGACGATGATGAGGAAGAAGGCTGAGATGCAGCCATTCCAGCCACGTAATTAGAGCCAGTAGGGGTGAAGCTTCCCTTGCTGTTCTTCAAATAACAGGCACCGCTACCAAGACCATTTGTACCTCCAACATATGTCCATGCTTGACATCCAGTAGAAGCTGCGGCGTCACAAGCAGACATGCACTCGAGATAGGAGTTGGCGGCCTGAGCGTTTGCATAAGATCCGATGTTGGTGTCCGAAGAGCAGCTGACAACGTAGCCCTTGACAGTTTGACCATTGGTGCTGGGGCAGAGACTGGCGGAAGGGATTCCTGTGCTGCTCGATGAAGTTGAAGTGGCAGTCGATCGGGACTTGACAGTGGCAAATGTCGTTCCAGGAGCAGATGATTTTGTGCTGGTGTCGATCGAACCGTAGAGTGTACAAGCAGAGCCATCGAATGCAGTTCCGACACAAGCGCTGTTTTGAGCGCAGGCGTTCAGGCAGTCACCGACGACAACAGCGGCTCGCTTCTGCGGCAACGATGAAGACACAGGTATGCCTTGGTAGGTGACGTCGATCTCAATACCGTAGGTAACACCACCCACCGAAGGAGTCGAACCATTTGCGTAGGTGGTCGCAGCAGAAGCGGCTGAAGATGTTGTCGATGTAACAGTGTTTACAGAACCAGACGAGCTCTTGAAGCCCGAAACAAGGTTCGATGCTCCAGCGCTGAATGAGCCCTGGCTGTTCTTGAGGTAACAAGTTCCTGATCCCTGACCATTGGTTCCTCCGACGTACGTGAAAGCAACGCAGTTGGTTGAAGCAGCATTATCACAAGCAACCATGCAGTCAAAGTACGAGTTGACTGCCTGGGAGCTGGCATATGAGCCGATCGATGTGTCCGACGAGCATCCGACCAAGTAGGTAGCGTTGTTCGAGTCAGCAACGGTCTGTCCATTGGTGGCAGGGCAAAGGCTGGCAGAGGGAAGACCAGATGCCGAGACGCCAGTGTTTGATGCGACAGGGGCAGCAGTAGTCGAGCCTTGAACAATGGTGGAAACAGGAGCATCAGAGTTGAGCTGGTAGACGGAAAGAGCGCCAGGTCCACCACAGAGCTCAAGCGAGTTACCTGTGCACAACATAGAGCAAGTGTTGTCCGAGACAATCGCACTTCCTGCACCGAAGTACGAACCGCAATAGCACTCAGCAGCGTACTCGATTCCGAAATATTTGTAGCCATTGCAGAAGGCTGCACAGCTCTCCAGAGTCATGTTCTTGCCGTCAGAGTATGAGGGGCCAGAAAGGGCATGGCCTGAGGTGGATTCGTTGTGACAACCAGAGAAGTAGTAGTTGCCGACGACCTCGGGGTTGGAAGGAGCTGCACGCGAGGTAGGGACACCATTAGAGTAGACAGACAGACGGTTTGACTGGCCGCAAGTCTCACTAGCGTTACCAGGGCAAGCCTGAGAGCAACCGAGATCCAGAGCTTTCTGGGTGTAAGGACCAAGCTGGTTGTCACACCAGCACTGGGATCCGTATTCCATACCTGCAATAGTGTACCCAGCATTGGCGCAAGCGGTAGTACACTTTTCGATGGTGTTAGAGGGAGAATCATAGACCATAGTAGCGAGAGTGCGAGTGCCGGAATCGGTGTAACAGCCTGCGAAAGTCATGTTACCAGCATAGACAGTCTTCTGGGAGTCATCGGAGGTCTCGTTGTAGGCAGGGTTGGGATATGGGTCGTCGACATTGGCCTGGATGCGAGGGTAGCCGAAGTCGTAAGATCTCTTGCCATCACCATAGAAGTTATCGCTGAAGAGGCGGGCCAGACCAGCAGAAGAAGCCATCATACCGCCACCATCGTGGCCCATTGGAACCAAATCGATGGTGTCGCAGTGGCCAGAGCCTGAGGTTGGGGCCTCACAGGTAGGAGTCCACCAGTTGATGAAGTAGTAGAAGCGCTCGTGACGATTGCTACCAGTGGTGAAAGGAGCGCAGCCAGACGAGTCGTCACCCATGTCGAGGGTACCACGAGCATAAGCCTTGTTCTTCGATTGATAGTTGGCAAGGACAGCGGAGGTACCAGAGGCGACCAAACCAGTGTTGTAGAGACTGGGGTAATCAGCATAAGAAGAGAGACCGTCACGCCAATCGTCGTAGCCTGCACAACTGGCAGTGGAAAGGGGACGGGACGAGTTCAACCAGACAAGACTGTTGGGGTTGGCAATCCAGTAGGTGACAGGAACAGTGACTCCCATAGAGCTGAGAGGCTTGCCAACGGCAGCATAGCGTTGGACAGTCTGAGCACCAAGAGAATGACCAGCAATGACGACTTGGTTGACATTAGGGAAGATCGACTTGTCGGAATAATACTGGATCAGCTGATCAAGGACATCATAAGACGAGACATTAGTGTTCTTGACGGGGTATTGGTTGGTACCACCGCCAGCCCACTGTGAACCCTTCCAGACCAGAAGGTTAGTCCAGGATTGTGCACCACCACTGGCCTTCTTCTTAGCACCAGGAGGATAATCCCAGTAAGGATATGAAGCATTCTTATCATCGCCGTTAGGGAAACTAGGGGCGTTGATGACGACAGAGTCGAAGTTGATGTTGCTGTCAGTGGTGAGTTGCGAGAGCGCGCTCAGCATCTAGATCATCTGTCAGTCTGGACTCAATCACAACTTTTATAGTGCCGACTCACGTTACTCATGTAAGTACCGGCATCACGGTTGAGACCATGGACGATAATCACGGCACGCTTGATCTTCGAAGGCACAATACGCTTGCCGTTCGATCCAAGAGACTGGTAGTTAACGAGAGTGAGATTGTTGTTCTTTCCGGCAGGATCTTTAACTCTGAAGTAAACGAGTTCTGATCCAGGAACACCGGGGTATGTGACATTTGGGATAACATCTCCAAGGAACTGCTGGGCTGAGGCGTCCTGGAGAAGAAGTGCTGCCAACAAGGCGATAGTCTTCCAGAAGGAGGCCAACATCGTTAACGAGGGAAGCGGGCACGAGACCCTGGTGAACAAGAGGGTGAGAAAAGCGAGCGACGAATTTGATAACAACGGTAACGGCAGGAAGATGGCATATCTTATATATTCTACTCCTTCAGCTTTTGCATATTAAGAGGATCCAAGCGGGGGTCGCCTTCGAGAATTCGGTTCCCAAACAAACCACAGGCGGCTGAACATTAGGGGCCGTCGCGATGGAGAAGCCAAAAAGCGTGTTTAAGCGTGCTAAATTTGAGCGCTTGGGATAGGACCAAAAGTGTAAAGCGACCTAAAGAGGAATTCGTGGCCGTGCACGCGAGCTCGGCATGCAGCTCAGCTAGCCATATGCACCTTAGACGAGCTAGTGAATTGCGGACACCTGCATTAGTCAACGCCTCGAACGCCCCGGGCAGTCGCATGTGAGCGTCGAAGCACTCTTACCTTTTGTTCCTGCATGGAAGAAATCTCCGTTCAGACGCTCACCTGCCGGTTGTCCGATGACAGATGTTCATGGGCATCTGGGCACACCTACGCCGTCTTGGTGATTCATGCCGTTGAGAGTTGCCGGCACTGAACATAACGTGTGACGTTTGCCGGAAACGGCCAAGCGGAAAACGTTGAGCGCGCGACAGTGAAACCTGGCGAAGCGATCGAAGACATGGAGAGCCTTCGAGAAAACGATACGAATGTCTTGCTTGAAAACCAACTTGTACCTTTTGTAAGCATGGCATCGGAGTAGAGATGCGCTCCATGACTGTTGCGCTAGAGACGGGGACACCGGTGGACCGCCGGGGACTACGCAAATTGTAAGCGACTGTGGCAGAGACAAGACGTGAAGGCTTGAAGGCAGAACGACGGGGCCCCCGACCATGTGGCTCGTGTCGGGTGCGCCTCTGACCATCAGGCTGCTATCAAGCCTTTCATGTGGCACGATGAGGAGATGCTCGTACCCTAACGAGATTGGCTGGGTCTGGATAAGGAAGATCACTCAGGCACAGCGCTGAAAGTAATCTCGAACAGCAGCTGAAGGCCACGAATTCGAGCAAGGCAGCTGAAGGGAATTAAGCGTCGACCTTGTTTTCCGCTCTTACCTTTTACGCCTTTGACTCTGATCGAAGCCGGCATTACGTCGATCTTCCGGCGCTAAGAGTCTTCTTCGTTGAGGGCAGTATCCATACCAGAAGCTGGTTCGGAAGCTTTTACTTAAGTTATGATGTTGAGTGGAAGGCGTACACGCTATCCACGCAGAGCTCAGGGGGTGGTGATTGGGCACCAGAGCATGACGTACTCCTGCAAGCACCTAATCGATATATTGATTGAGAAACATGTTATATGAATATAAGGATATAAAGCAAAATATAGATCAAGATGCTTGCAACTAAAGTGGACACGTGAGACAAAATCGAAGCAAGGAAGGGAAGAGAAGCTGTCTCCACACGATGTGAGTACAGGCTACGATTGAGCTCTGGGGTGTGGTGGTCATGGATGAGTTTGATCAGATTGTCGAGAAAGCAGAGTCGGCAATTTTCAAAGTAACACATGAGTTTAGATGGATGGTCGATGGCTCTGAAGTCTCTTTGCTCGATGGTACTCGAGTACGGAGTACTTTGAAGAAAGACTTTGGACTTCGAAGAGCCGCCCGCAAGTGAACGGCCAAGAGTTGGAAAGGTCAGTACTCGATGGGTTCTGTTGCCGGAAGCGTCCTAGTTGGTCAGACGACTGGACAGATGTCGTTGTTGCACATTTTGACGACAGAAGTGTTGAGCATGTGAGAGTGCAAGAGCGATTCAGACCGAAAAGGTGTTTGGTGGATTGCAAGGTCTGTTCACAAGTGCATGCAGTGTCTTTGGCTGAAGCAGAAAGTCGAGGCAAGATGCAAATGACAACCGCGGGCTGTGCTCAATGAGTCAAGTCCAAGATGGCTCCAGTCTCCAGTCTCCAGAAATCCCAGCCGGGAGAAGCTTCAGATTTGGACAGCTTTCTGCCATCCGCTTGCATCATATTCATCAACAAATGCTCAAATAATCCTCCATCGCTTGCGCATCTGGCCATCCTGACTCTTCATGTGTGATTAGAGGCTTAATCGTGTATGAGTAGTAGCGACCTTGGTATAGAGGCCGCTATACCAAGCCAAGGCAGGGGCCCACACGACACGACCGTCGACCAATTCTAGCAGCCATCGCAAAGCATCGCATCGCATCCTAGACAAGCGCCATCATGGATCTTCAAGCACTGATGAACGATGATGCCGGCCCGAAGCGCTCGTCGAGTCAGCAAGAGGGCAGCCAGCGAGGCAGCTTCCCTCCCCCAGCACTACAACAGCAGAGATCCTCGTCAGGCACGTACGGTTCCATCTCGCACCAACACCAGGGACAGCAGCAACAGCAGCAGCAGCAGCAGCAGCAGCAGCAGCAGTATATACAGCAGCACCATCAACAGCAGCAGGGCCAGCAGCATCCACAACAACCTCCTCCGCCGCAAGCATACTACCACCAACAACGACCACAGCCGCCATACCAGCACGAAGCCCGCCCTTCGAATCCCTCGCTGCCGTCGACTCCTATGGCTCTACAAACTCCGCAACAGCAATATCCCGCCAGCCAGTACCCTTTTCCTCCGCAGGCTCATCAACAACAGCAACAGCAACAGCAGCAGCAACACAGCCCATCGCAGCCCTATCCGCACCTCACCCCCCGCCAGCAGAGCCAGCAGAGCCATCCACAATACCACCATTCCATGTCGCCCACGCCCCCGAGCCATCAGCGCAGCTCTCATCCCTATCCAACTCAGCACTCGCAGCCTAGCACTCCCCTCGGTCCACCTATGCAGCCATACACGCGACAGCCCTCGCTCGTCCAAGTCCAGCATCATCGCACCACCTCCGGCGCATCTTATGCTCTACAACACCAGGTCAACCTGCCTTCACAATCTCCTGCCGCATCTGTGCACCCGCAATCTGCATATCCCTCCGAGTCGCCGCAAACTTATGCGAAGAGGCCGTCGATCGATTATCCTACCAACCTTTCGGAACGCGACCGGAGCCTTAGTGTCAGCCCAAAAACAAGAGTCGTGCTTCCGACGCGCCAGAACAGCACAGATTCGTCGTGGACCGCCAGAGAGAGGTATCCTTCACACGAACCTCGCCCCGTCCATCGTAGCTCAATCGACCAGGCCATCTCTCCCATGACCACCACCAAGCAGTCAGCCAAGATTAGTCCTTCCCAGCTGCGCATTGGTAGTCAGACTCCCGGGGGCTTGCGCAATATCCTGAACGACGATCTCACTCACCAGTCACCCTTGCTGGTCTCTTCACCTGCTGCTGCAAGAGGTCAATCCATCCCCCCACAATTCGCTCAGCAGCCTCACTTGCACCACTCGCATTCGTCCTTGTCTAACGGTAGTCCCGTCCAGACCTTTGAGCCACGACCTGCCGTCAAGCAAGAGCCGTTTGCCACTCTCACTTCCGAGTCGCTACTGCAACAGCCCATCGCCCCGACTCAGGCCATGTCGCAATCCCCGACTATATCTTCACAGTCTCAGAGTGTCTCACAGTCTACCCTCAAACGCCCTGCAGAGTCTGAGCCCGATGCACCTCTCCCTATCAAAAAGACAAAGAAGCGATATGCAGAGCCTCCGGTCTGGGCCCGTTATGCGCCTTCCAATCCCCGCTACAACGCAGAAGTCGAAAGAGCACTTGGCCCACCGCCAGATCCCACTCAAGCAAGGCGCCCATCTCCTCGTCCGGCGTTACAGGTAGTCCCACCACAGCAAAACTCGCAATTCACTCCTCAGCCACAACAACAGCCTCCTGCCCTGGCCCAGCCGAACGGTCATGGACCACCACCCACAGTGAACGGTCACGGCCCAGCCACTGCGGCCATGCATCCTTATCTAGGGCCGTGGGAATCTTGTATCAGAGGCAACATACACCAACCTGATGCATTCTTGACGCAGATCGAGAAATATCTCTTCGACGAAATGCTCATTAGGCCTGATGTTGGCGTAGGAGATGCCACTAGCGGCGCATTGGAGATTGAAGCAAAGCTGGGCACTCTTATCGACAGAAATACCGAACAACGTGTCCAACTACCTGTCCTCACTCCGGTAGTACTCGATCGTAATATGTCCACTAGACTACGATTCGAGAGTATGATGACCGAGTTCCAGCACAAGCGCTTGAACGAGTATTTGAACCAAGCAGTTCAGGAGTCCGCATCGACAGCCGGGCGGCAAAGGCTCGATTACAAGCATCGATACGAGGTGGATTCGTTTGCACAACTCAGTGCAAGCGGATTCAATGCCCTGCCCCCAGCGGCCGCGAATTATATTGATCACACACGACAGCGTAACACGCGGCTCCGCACGACCATTGATGAACGGGCGCCGGCTGGCACGAATCCCGTCATTGCGCGCATAGTCAAGGTTCGACTCGCCGATCTCGACATCTACGTCCCTGCTTCACCATTCGACTGCCGTATCAGCATTAACATCGAAGTGGACATGCTCAACAGACCTGACTTTGATGCAAGCTGGGTCATGCAGGGCGGAGATGTGGACGGCGGCGAGCGCAAGAAAGATAGACTCAGCTACAAGCACTTGGCGTACAGTGTCGACTTGACTCAGGTCAAGGATGCGGACGGGAAAAAGAGACACGAGCTTGAGATTGAGGTCGATGCCGTCAAGCTGCGTGAACAGGCCGAAAGGCAGTCTATGGGGCAGCCCAACGGATTCAGCGATATGGTTCAGGGGTTGATCAACAATGTCTTTACGATCATGAAGGTGTTGCCGAAGAACTAGAGAATGCGCGAGACCGATCACAGCAAGGTCGAGAGGGTCGAAAGACGAGATGAAGCGATGAGGATTTGGACTCTGACTTGGAAGGTGAAAGAGAGAAACCATCTATATTTCTTGCTTCTTTAGCGTAATGCCACCAACGTTTTAATTCTTCCTTCAACAGCACTGGACCATGCAGAGCGCCTGATATTCAACTACCAATGTATGATTATATATGATGATGTGGTTGATGGCGGGATGGGCGTCTTGGCGGAGGGCGGATGGTGGAAGTTCCGATGACGGGAGAGACAGACAAATTATTATCTTATCCATCACTTTGCTACGACCCTGGACCGAATATAGCAATAGCGGGCGCATTGAAATCTGGACTGGTACGAAATGGACTGAAAGAAGGCTCGACAATCTCAAGGACGGCTAGCTTGACTATTGATCGCGGCAGCACAGAACTACCTTAGCTACCGGGCTACTATGACACGGCTACGGTTACTCGGGTGGCCGCTGCTCACACCAGGACTGAGCGAGCAGTCATCGATATGCACACGCTGCGTCAGGAAGCTGGGAGAGAAGCAGACATTCACACAACGATTGGCGACATCGGCGACGGCGAGACGACACATTTCGGGCTCACGGACAGTCAGGCAGACGGCGCAAGAGTTGGACGGACGATACTTCCTGGCCAATGGCTTTGAATCGAGGATTGCTGGCATCCGCACGAATTGGACAGAGGCCAGGAAGGTGCAGACAGATAAGACGGCAGCGCCGGCAGAGAGCGTTTCAATAGAGACCAAGACAACGACGACGACAGACCAAACTCTCGACACGCCGTCACCACGTCCCAGGCGGCGACGACAATCAGGCACTGATGGCGTCGTCCCAGAGCTGCCGCAAGATGCATCAAGTGCCTTGTCGAGCATTGCTGCTTCGGCCGCACCCTTGTCTTTCCGCCGTCGCATGGCCACATACCTCGCCCTTACCAAGCCACGATTGGCCTTCCTCGTCGTCCTCACCACCACCGCCTCATACTCGCTTTACCCCGTGCCTTCCCTGCTCTCCACCGCAGCCACACATACCCCCTCGTTAAGCAGCTTGACCCTCTTGTTCCTCACGACTGGAACTTTCAGCACAATCGCATGCGCCAACACGTTGAACATGCTGTTCGAAAGCAATCACGATGCAAAAATGACGCGCACACGCAATAGACCGCTGGTCAGAGGACTGGTGAGCTCTCGTGCTGCTGCAGTGTTTGCACTGGCTGCCGGCGCTGTAGGTACTGGCATCTTGTGGTACGGTGTCAATCCGACCACGGCCATGTTGGGCGCTGCCAATGCCGTCCTGTACGCCTGCATATACACCCCACTCAAGCGCATACATCCCGTAAACACCTGGATAGGTGCCATAGTCGGCGGCATCCCACCATTAATGGGTTGGTGCGCAGCCGGTGGCCACTACATAACCTCTTCATCACCACAATCTCTGGCCGACGAAGCCTCGGCCCTCTTATTCAGTCCAGCATCAGCAGGAGGATGGCTTCTAGCCGCTCTGCTCTTCGCCTGGCAATTCCCCCATTTCAACGCCCTCGCTCACCCTATCCGCCACGAGTACTTTGCCGCTGGTTACCGCATGTTGGTTTCTCTGAACCCGCGCATGAACACACGTGTCGCACTCCGCTACTCTCTCCTCATGTTCCCCATCTGCATCGGCCTCAGCTACGTCAATGTCACCGACCGCTATTTCGTCGTCACTTCATCCGCGATCAACGGCTGGATGGCCTACGAAGCTTTCCGCTTCTGGCGCAGTGGAGGTGGAGAAACAAAGACTGCGGTATTGACCGCGCGAGGTTTGTTCTGGGCTTCGGTGTGGCATTTACCGCTGGTTCTTGTCTTGGCCATGGCGCACAAGAAGGGTCTTTGGGATGGCGTTTATAGGAGCGTCAAAGGCTTGTTGGGCTATCCCGATGATGAAGAAGATGAGTGGGAGTGGGTTGATGAAGATGAGAATTGAAAGCATCGCCTCTTTGTATCGTACGCTGTATTTACGTAGCGGATTTCTATGCGCTCCTGAAACAATCAGACTTTAGCAGGAATTTCTCTTCTCATGTAATTGTTGACCATTCATCAGACCTAGGTGGCTGCTTGTGAATCTGATCTGCATTCTGATCTTGGCAGGGACGGTTTATGGCCTGTACATGTGTTGGAGAAGACATTTTATTTTTCCAACCCCATTGATTTGACAGCACTTCAAGAAACCTTGGTTATTGCTGTCATTTTGTACCAGCTCTTCAAACACGCTTAATGATAACTCTTGAAAATCGACATTGGCGTTCTTGTCTGATAGCACGAGTGTGTTCCGCCCGGAGTCCTGGTCATTTTCTCAACGTCAAAGACATGGAAATCTACATATTGCGACATCTGCCACCAACGTTGATAGAAAATTCCAAGACTTAGTTTACCGGCGGAACAAAACTCGTACGTCGGACGGAGATGATGATCATAATAATAGATTAGTATGTGCAGAAGATATATCATGATTTGTGTTGACAGTGCTTGTATGGGGTACGACCCTGTCTCTGAATCGGTTTATATCAAGATGTCATCAGATACGCATCAGGTCACCTATCAGGTGTTGACATCTCACAGCCTACACGAGGAGGTTCAATCTCGGAGCGATCTGATTGTGAATTGTATTCCCATTTGCGCCAGCGCTTGAAAAGTGTCCTCCAAACCGACTTTAACTCGTGCTTCCGTGATATCTCCCGCTCATGACATGTTTCCTCGGCGCAATTGTTTCGGCGCATGTCGAGGATCGATATCCTCAGATGGGTGTAACATGATATCGCATCTGACCATCTTTTTCGCCGTCCCCATGTGCTCCTAGACCTATCCTCAGTTCTTTCCGTTGCCCTCGATATACTCGGGTTGTGTCGCATGATCGGGTTGATGGTCGTCTATCGCTTACGCTCGAACCAACCGCTCGAGCTCATGACGGCGACACTTTGATCCATGACGATTTCTCCAATGGCCAGGTAACGCACAATCCACGATTTTGCCGTCTCGTTGTCGGTGATTTTGTCTTCGCGGACACTGGGGCTGGGTTGTGATCAGTTTCAAACTTCTCTTTCTTGCTTGGATGTCTGGGGTGGATGGTGATGGTGGTGGGGGTGTTCCGGAAGGTAAAAGGAAGAGGCAAGAGCTCACGTAAGGCCTGTTGATCGCTTTACACCAGCGAGGAAGGCGGAGAGGAGGACGGCATCAAAGGCGTAGTGGGTGAGGCGACCGAGCTGGGATGGGTATGAGCTTGTGTCCATGACATGGTGGATATTCGTTCACGTACAACCATGATGAGAGTCGCGTGCGAGGAGGGGAGAGTGTATGGCTTTCAGTTGCAAGATGCTATTATTGCTATCGTAGGGGCGAGTGAGACGGCTCTTAGGTGAAGCTCGGGATATTCGTAAGTTGTGGTTATTGCTATGTTGACTGTCTGGTGGTTGCCTTGGTGTCTGCTCTGTCTACTACGCAGGAGCTCGGACAGCGGCGAACCAGTCTCGGTCGCCAGGGTCTTCTGGGTCTTCTGACCGGAAAGCCGTGTGATTGGCCCGGGCATCTGAGCATCATCTTCGGCCCGGTCTGTCGCTCTTCGGCATCGCAATTACCTGACTCGGCGCGCTCCGACACGGCTATCATTCCGTCTTCTTCATGAGCATGAAGACAGCTGTTTAACGAGGCATTTCGCAGGAAGACAGTGCGAAGAGGGGGTTCTCCTCCAGCGCCGGTCTCGCCCAAGGAGAATGTCTGGGCGAAACACATCTACTCTGGCGTCCTCACACGTTTGCCCAATACTTGACCGCTGACCGTCTCTGAGTGGTACGATGAGAACCATTCTTCGCAGAAGTCATCGAGAAGCATCCCACTCCAAGCCTCCAACGTCTACCCCAAGGGTCCAGGTGTGGTATTTATGAATATTCTCAGACGCCGAGAAATACGATGCAAGCTAGCCGAGCGGTGGTTGAGGATGGTCATTTGGATGAGAAGACGGAACCGGTGAGATAAACCGGCCATTACGGTCGTGAGTTTCAGCTTCTGCCTCTTCTCACAATTGGACCAAGTAAGAGAGAAGGCGAGAGGACACGAGAGATTATGTAGGTCCGACTTGCCATCTGGTGAGGATGGCAATGGTCTGATTTTGCAAGGCGAGGCTGGATATCAGACGGAGATGGCACAATTTTAGTAATTGGTGATGGATGCTTATCACGGAATTCACGGACCGAATGGTTGAGTGAGGGGCCGGTGGTTTACTGGACAGCTGTTTTGCATGTCCATGGCCGGTCTCTGGATGCTGACCAGACTGGTTTATATACGTGTTAGAGTAGCAGCAGGAGAGAAGATTCAGCTCTTGTCATATCTTCCAATCAAACCATCACGTTCAGCAATCGCATGATGGTCTTGTCGCAAGAATAAAAAACAAAAGAAAGCTGATACACGGTGGTTTGTGCTCGCGGGCCAGGATTACCCCGCGCTAGCTAAAATATTCACAGCTTCTCTCAACAAGCGCCGCGTCTTCTCAGATTGTGGACTCCCTTGCCTTTCTCTCCTTCTCTCTCCCACCACCTCACATCTCTCTACTAGACATACAAGATGGCCGACGCAATCGCACACCTCCAGGCTGGCCGCACCAGAATTGAGTGGCTCTCGCAGCTCAACACTGAGTATGCTCCCAAGCGCCAGTTCCGCCGCAGTTCCATCATCTGCACCATTGGTCAGTCGAGCTGGACGACCTCGAACTGTGAAAGGAGCCCGCGCTGACAAGATGCAGGTCCCAAGACCAACTCCCCCCAGGCCATCAACATGCTCAGAACTGGTGAGCTCAAGTCTTTCCCTCTTGACGTAATGCAAAACAAGCTAACAGCAACAAAGCCGGTCTGAACGTTGTCCGCATGAACTTCTCCCACGGTTCATACGAGTACCACCAGTCTGTCATTGACAACGCCCGTGAGGCCGAGAAGACCCAGGCTGGCCGTCCCGTTGCCATTGCTCTTGACACCGTAGGCTTCACCAGACAAGCAGCTCAAGACACCAAATGCTAACAACAGCGCAGAAAGGTCCTGAGATCAGAACCGGTAACACCGTCAACGACCAGGACTTCCCCATCAGCGCCGGTGCCGAGATCAACATCACCACCGACGAGAAGTATGCCACCGCCTGCGACGAGAAGAACATGTAAGACTCCAGCCTGGAACCCGCTCTAAACCACCCAACTAATCCTTCTGAAGGTACCTCGACTACAAGAACATCACCAAGGTGATCGAGAAGGGCCGTATCATCTACGTCGACGACGGTGTCCTCGCTTTCGAGGTTCTCGAGGTTGTTGACGAGAAGAACATCCGCGCCAGAGCTGTCAACAACGGCAAGATCTCTTCCAAGAAGGGTGTCAACCTCCCCAAGACCGACGTCGACCTTCCTGCTCTTTCCGAGAAGGACAAGGCCGATCTCCGTTTCGGTGTCAAGAACAAGGTCGACATGGTCTTTGCTTCCTTCATCCGCTCCGGTGACGACGTCAAGGCCATCCGTGAGGTCCTCGGCGAGGACGGCAAGGACATCCAGATCATCTCCAAGGTCGAGAACCAGCAGGGTGTCAACAACTTCGACGACATTCTCAGAGAGACCGACGGTGTCATGGTCGCCCGTGGTGACTTGGGTATCGAGATCCCCCCTGCCCAGGTCTTCATCGCCCAGAAGATGATGATCACCAAGTGCAACATTGCCGGCAAGCCCGTCATTTGCGCCACCCAGATGCTCGAGTCCATGACTTACAACCCTCGCCCCACCCGTGCTGAGGTTTCCGACGTCGGTAACGCCATCCTTGACGGTGCCGACTGTGTCATGCTTTCAGGCGAGACCGCCAAGGGTAACTACCCCAAGGAGGCCGTCACTATCATGCACGAGACCTGCCTCCTCGCCGAGGTCGCCATCCCCTACGTCAACGCCTTCGACGAGCTCCGCAGACTCGCTCCCATCCCCGTCCCCACCACCGAGTCCTGCGCCATGGCCGCCGTCTCTACCTCGCTCGAGCAGAACGCCGGTGCCATCCTTGTCCTCTCCACCAGCGGTAACACCGCCCGTCTCATCTCCAAGTACAGACCCGTCTGCCCCATCATCATGGTCTCGCGTAACTCGCGTGCCACCCGCTACTCTCACCTCTACCGTGGTGTCTGGCCCTTCCACTACCCCGAGGAGAAGCCCGACTTCAAGGAGGTCTCATGGCAAGAGGATGTTGACAAGCGCCTGAAGTGGGGTATCAAGCACGCCATCGAGCTTGGTATCCTCACCAAGGGTGACCCCGTCGTCACTGTCCAAGGCTGGAGAGGCGGCATGGGTCACACCAACACCCTCCGCATTGTCCCCGCCGAGCCCGAAGACCTTGGCCTTGACCCCGAGGCTTAGAGCGCTAACGGTCAGTGTTGTTGATTTCTTTTACCTTGTTCGACTTTTTTTTTTTTGGTTCGGGTTTTTTTTTACGATTGTTAAATGGTGGAGGTTGTGTAGGGGACGAAAATTAGATATCCAGAGGAAATAAACTTCTCATCCAAACTTCAAAAAAATCATTTCTTCGCATGTCCATTTTTAACGGTCAATTGATCTTTGGCGGTGTTCCGTAGTTGTCAATCGAAGGTGTCTGTATTTTGCAGTTGTCAATCGAAGGTGTCTGTATTTTGCAGTTGTCAATCGAAGGTGTCTGTATTTTGCAGTTGTCAATCGAAGGTGTCTCTGTATTCTGCAGTGTGCAGTGTGCAGTGTGTCAGTGTCAAAACTTGAGAAAGCAGGCAGCTTCGTGGTTTGCGCTGTCGAGCCCCCCCCCCCCCCCCCCCCCCCCCCCCC